>OLVW01002778.1_pt1 | contig 12035 bp, 11 predicted proteins | sample 1673301 | NCBI WGS metagenome assembly OLVW01 (sample SAMEA3178941, study PRJEB25190) | human gut metagenome
AGATAGGGCAGAGGTGGAAGTGCAGTAATGCATGGAGCTGACTGTTACTAATCGGTCGAGGGCATAACCAAGAAGGTAGGACAGGGTAAGGAAGAATGGATGGAGTAAAGATTTAAATTTGTATGTGGTTTTGAAGGTACATGTAAAAAGTAAGGGAGCTGTAGACCGTAAGGGTTTGCAGTTTTTTTATTGCATAGCAAAATCCGTAGGAACTTCCTGTTAAATAAAAGGCACTACGAGCCTAGGCACATTCTTTATTATTACATATTAAATAATAAAAATAGAATGCACAGTCTGAACTGCAGCATTCTTTTTCTATTATTGTTTAAGTCTGTTCTGATTACGCCAGTCTCTTGGCGATATTCCATAAATATTTTTAAATGCTCTGGAAAAATGTAATTGGTTGGGATAACCGACTGCATTACCTACATCTTTAATGGAAAGCTTTGTCAGTTTTAATAATTCAGCAGCTTTAATCATTCTATAATTCAACAAAAATTCCTGAGGAGATTTTCCAATTCCGTCTTTGAAAATTTTTCCGAAATAACTGCGGTTTAATCCGCATACAGCAGCGATGTTTTCGACAGAAATATCGTTTTGGAAATTCTGCTCTATATAAGATAGGGCTTCATGGATATAAAAATCCTGAAGACGGCTGATTTTCGATGTTTGCATGATGGAAGTAGAACGAATAAGAGCATCAATTGCAAGATAGAGATGCCCGATCAGGTGAAATGGTGTAGCGTCTCCGTGACTTGCAATATAGAGAAGTTCTTCTTTCAGTATTTCACGCAGATCCTTAGAAGTAGCTTTATAAATCGGATTATCCAAACTAAGTCCGGAAAGTTCAATGGTTTCCTTTGCACGTAGTCCGTCAAATTCAATCCATGTATATTCCCATGGGAGTTTTTCATCAGAGATATAAGTATTGATCTGACCGGGGAAAATCATGAAGCCCTGGCCACTTTTTACGTGATAGGTCTGTGTTACACCGTGAGAATCATTTGCCATTAAAATTCCGGTGCCGGAGATAATGTAGTGAAAAAGAAAATGATTACGGACGGCAGGACCAAAACTATGCGCCGGTTCACATTGTTCGTAACCAAACTGATACAATCCAAGATCGACAAAATTCTCGCTTGGAAATACTGAAAACATAAGTTCTTTCATAATAATTCCTTTCTCATAGGTGCTCTGCCGTGAAAAAATGATGTTTAGCAGATGTTAAGTCAGTTGATATATATATTTATTCTACTGATTTAATAAATAGATTGCAACTAAAATATACCAAAATGCTATACCTTTAGCAAAAAAGAAGAAAATAATAGCATTTTGGAATAAAAATTCAAATACAATGATATTTTTAGTCGCATAATGGTATGTTATAATACAACTATAAAGAAAGTACTTGATATATCGAGCGGTAACTAAAAACGAATATACCTGTGAGGAAGGAGAAAAAATGAGAAGGAAAAGAGCAGCAATTGTTTTGGGAATGTCCTGTATTCTGATGGCATCAGCAGTATTACAGGGATGTCAGCAAAATTCAAAAAGCGGAAAAGTGGAAATTGAACTTGTTCAGTATAAACCGGAGGCGGTAGATATATTTGAACAGCTCGAAAAAGAATTTAATGAGACACATGATGATATCCATTTAAAAATATCTTCCCCAAATGATGCGACAACAATTTTGAAAACACGTTTTATCAGAGAAGATTATCCGGATATTATCGGAATCGGAGGAGATATCAATTATTCGTATTTTGTTGATTCAGGAATACTGGCTGACCTTTCAGATTATGAAGGACTTAGTGAGGTAAAACCTGCTTATCTGGATATTATTGAAGGATTGGAGTTTGTTCCGACAGAAGGAACATATGGGCTTCCGTATGTGGCAAATGCGGCAGGAGTGCTCTATAACAAAGATATGTTTGCGGAACATGGATGGGAGATTCCGCAGACCTGGGATGAATTTATTTCTCTTTGCGAGGAGATTCAGAATGAAGGAATCCAGCCACTTTATTTTGGATATAAAGATACCTGGACCTGCCTTGCACCTTGGAATGCACTTGCAGTCGGACTTGCACCATCCGATGTTTGTCAGCAGGTGAATAAGGGAGAAACAACCTTCTCCAAAGAATATCCGCAAGTGGCAGAAAAAATGCTTGAATTGTTAAATTATGGTGAAGATGGACCGTTTGCATACGGATACAACGATGCATGTACTGCATTTGCAAATGGTGAATCAGCGATGTATACAATCGGAAGCTATGCAATTCCGCAGATCAAATCTGTAAATCCAGATATGAATATCGGATCCTTTGTTATGCCGGCTAATGATTCGGAAGAGGACAATGTATTAAATTCAGGAGTAGACCTTCAGTTCTGCGTGATGGATGCATGTGAAAATAAAGAAGCGGCATATGAAGTCCTTGATTTTCTGATGGATCATGAAAGTATCCAGGCATACTTAGATGTGCAGAATGCAGTGCCTTGTAAAGATGAAGATTTTGCACTGGCTCCGGAGCTGGAAGATATGAAACCATATATTCAGGATAACCGTATGGCGGATTACCAGGATCACTATTATCCGTCAGAAATGGCAGTCGATGCACAAATCCAGACATTTCTCATAAACCAGGATGTTGACGCATTCCTGAAAAAATTTGACAAAGACTGGATCAGATATAACAGGGATATCATTCGTATGATGGAAGATTATGAAGCAGGCAAGTAGGAGGGATACAGATCATGAATAAATTGAAAAGGATGAATGGCAGAAAGCGGACATTTTTACTGATTACGATACCGATACTTGCGTTGTTTTTCTGCTTTAATACGCTGCCACTTATTAAAGGTGTTATTTATAGTTTTACAAATTTTCGAGGATATGGCGAGTTTGACTGGGTAGGTATTCGGAATTATACAGACTTATTTACTGATGCAAGAGTCGGGAAATCCTACCTGTTTACATTCAAGCTTGCAATTGTTGCAACAATAGTTGTAAATGTGTTAAGTCTTGTTTTAGCTCTTGGATTAAACAGTAAAATTAAATTTAAAAGTGCACTCAGAGGAATGTATTTCGTTCCAAATATTTTAGGAGCACTTGTAGTGGGCTATATTTTCAATTACTTTTTCACTTATATTCTTCCGGCAGTTGTAAAAATGATGGGCGGAAAAGGTGACAGTATCCTGGCAAGCTCAAAATGGGCATGGGTTGCGATCGTAATTGTATGTGCATGGCAGTCTGTTGCAATGAATACGATTATTTATATTTCCGGACTTCAGACGGTACCGGAGGATGTATACGAAGCAGGTTCTCTTGATGGAGCGACCGGATGGAAAAAATTCAAGAATCTGACATTTCCACTGATCCTTCCATTCTTTACCATCAATATGGTACTTTGCATGAAGAATTTTCTGATGGTATTTGATCAGATCATGGCTCTTACCAAAGGAGGCCCGGCGCAGAGTACAGAATCAATTTCATTTTTGATTTATAACAATGGTATGGCTGGAGGACAGTTTGGGTTCCAGAGTGCCAATGCAGTTGTGTTCTTTGTAGTGATCGTTGTGATCTCTGTATTACAGATGAACTTTTTGGGAAATAAGGAGGAACAGTTATAATGAAAGTAAAGGTGAAAGAAAGAGTAAACTGGCCAATCACAATTTTATTGATTCTGGGTCTTGTAACCGTTATTTTTCCTCTTTATCTTACAGTTGTGATTGCATTTAAGAAACCGTCGGAAATGACAAACAGTATTTCCGGAATCTTATCACTGCCAAAAAGCTGGAGCTTTTCTAACTTTGCAGAAGCAATGCGTGTAACAGATTTCTGGCATTCACTGGGAAACAGTGTGCTGATAACGATTGTAACGGTAGTTCTTTCCATTCTGATTCATTCTATGATCGGTTATGTGATCGGAAGAAGTAAAAGTACCAGTAAATTTTACAAAGTAGCCTATCTTTATATTGTAAGCGGTATGTTTGTTCCATTTGCAATTTTGATGATGCCACTTGTGAAGCAGACAGCACAGATGGGAATTGACAATATTTTCGGTGTTATTTTGTGTTATCTTGTATTTTATATGCCGATGAATGTGCTCTTATACTCCGGTTATCTGAAAAATATTCCGATGGCACTGGAAGAGGCTGCACATGTAGACGGGGCAACAACCTGGAAAACTTACTGGAGCGTTATTTTCCCAATCATGAAACCGATGCATGCAACAGTAGCGGTACTTACAGCACTTGGTACATGGAATGATGTTATGACACCACTTGTAATTCTGGCAGGTAGTGATGTGAACACACTGCCACTTGCACAGATGACATTCCAGACACAATTTGGAACCAATTATAATCTTGCATTTGCATCCTATTTACTGGCACTGTTTCCGATTTTGATTTTCTATCTGATCTGTCAGAAACAGATTCTGAACGGTGTTGTAAATGGCGCAGTAAAATAAATTTGACAGAAGCTTAAGGAGAAGAATATGGGAATCATATACAACGAGAAAGCAAAAACATTTACATTACATACCCAAAATACAACGTATCAGATGCAAATTGATGCATATGGATTTTTACTGCATTTATATTATGGAAGAAAGACAGATGGAGTTATGGACTATCTTCTGACCTATGCAGACCGTGGCTTCTCAGGAAATCCGCAGGATACAGGAAATGACAGAACATATTCCCTTGATGTGCTGCCGCAGGAATTTCCGTGTCGACTGACAGGAGATTTCAGGAGTCCGGTGCTTGATCTTGTAAATGCAGATGGTTCTTTTGGATGCGATCTTAGATATCAGGGATATGAGATTTGTGATGGAAAATACAATTTGAAGGGACTTCCGGCAGTTTATGCTGCCGAAGAGGAAGCCCAGACTCTGATCATTTATATGAAAGATCAGGTGACAGGATTACAGGTAGAATTACTTTATGGAGTTCTTCCGGAGTATGATGTGATCACAAGAAGTGCAAAAGTGATCAATACAGAAGAAGATAAAATCAGACTGACAAAAGCACAGGCAGCCTGTATTGATTTCCTTCACGGTGAGTTTGATGTGATTTCATTTTACGGCCGCCATGCGATGGAAAGAAATATGCAAAGAACATCGGTAGGACATGGAGCTTTTGTAATTGGAAGCCGCAGAGGAACATCCAGCCATCAGTACAATCCGATGATGATACTGGCGGAAAAAGAAACGACAGAAGATGCCGGTACCTGTTATGGAATGTCTTTTGTATACAGCGGAGGATTTAAAGCAGAAGTAGAAAAGGATCAGTTCGGGCAGACAAGAATGCAGATGGGACTGCAGGAAGAACAGTTTTCTTATCCACTGAAAAAAGGAGAGGAATTTGTGATCCCTGAAGTTATTTTAACTTGCAGCAATCAGGGACTTGAAAAGCTTTCCCAGAATCTGCAGAGATGTATCCGTAAAAATCTGTGTCGCGGAAAATATAAAGAAAAAGTAAGACCGGTACTGATTAACAGTTGGGAAGCATGCTATTTTGATTTTACGGGAGAAGATATCTATCATCTTGCCGAGCAGGCAAAGGATCTGGGAATCGATATGGTTGTACTGGACGATGGATGGTTTGGAAGTCGAAATGATGACAACAGTGGACTTGGCGACTGGAAGGTTAATGAAGAAAAGCTGCAGGGAAGTCTTGGTGACCTGATCAGCAGGATCAATGCGTTAGGTGTTAAATTCGGGCTCTGGTTTGAGCCGGAGATGGTAAATGAAGACAGTGATCTTTACCGTGAACATCCGGACTGGGCAATTCAGATCCCGGGAAGAAAACCGGTAAAAGGAAGAAACCAGCTGCTCCTTGATTTTTCGAGAAAAGAAGTTGTGGATGCTGTTTATGAGCAGATGTGTCAGGTGCTCGATCAGGGAAATATCGAATATGTAAAATGGGATATGAACCGAAGTATGGCAGAAGTATATTCTATGACGGCAGAAGAACAGGGCAGTGTGCAGTATGACTACATGCTTGGACTTTATGATTTCCTGGAGCGTATTATAAGCCGCTATCCAGACCTTCTGATCGAAGGCTGCAGTGGTGGTGGAGGTCGTTTTGACGCGGGAATGCTGTATTATACACCACAGATCTGGTGCAGTGACAATACCGATGCAGTGGATCGTGTAAGAATCCAATACGGAACATCCTTTGGGTATCCGGTATCTGCAGTTGGATCTCACGTATCTGCAGTTCCGAATCATCAGACAGGAAGAAAGACATCACTCCATACAAGAGGTGTCTGTGCCATGGCAGGAACCTTCGGCTATGAACTGGATCCGGCGAAAATGACAGATGAAGAGCGCAGAGAGATCAGGAAACAGATAGTAGAATACAAAAAATACGCACAGCTTGTACAAAATGGACTTTACTATCGACTGAGTAATCCATTCGCAGAAGAAATCGGCGCATGGGAATTTGTATCAGAAGATGGGAAAGAAGTACTTGTAAATGTAGTTATGCTTGAAATCCATGGAAACATGACAGTAAATTATGTAAAAATGAAAGGTCTGTGTGCTGGACAATTCTATAAAGATTCAAATACCGGAAAAATTTATCCGGCAGAGGCGCTGATGGAAGTTGGAATTCCGATGCCGCTTGAATTTGGTGAGTACAAAGCATATCAGATTTATCTGGAAATGGTCGAGTAAAAATGAGAAAAACAAATGATATTTTTGAAAAGAGACTGGCGAAGCATATGGATGAGCTTCGCTGGCTCTATATGGAATTATATGATAATGAAGCAATGTTTGCAGAACTCTGTGAACAGATGCAGAATTACTATCATGCAAGAAATACGAAACTTCGAAAGAGAGATCTGGAGAAGGAAAAGGATCAGGCGTGGTATCGAAAAAAAACATGCTGGGAATGATGCAGTATATTGATAATTTCGCCGGAAATTTAAGAGGAGTCAAAGGAAAGCTTAAGTATCTGGAAGAATGTGGTGTAAACTGTGTTCATCTGATGCCGTTTCTCGATTCGCCAAAGGGAAGATCCGATGGAGGCTATGCGGTTGCGGATTTCAGAAAAGTAAAGCCGGAACTTGGAACCATAGAAGACCTTGCAGATCTGGCTGAAGCCTGCCACGAAAAAGACATGAATCTGTGTATGGATTTTGTAATGAACCATACTTCCGAAGATCATGAATGGGCACAGAAGGCAAGAATGGGTGAAGGCGAATATATGAGCCGGTATTTTTTCTGTGACAATGAAAACTATGTCAGAGAATATGAGAAAACAGTGCCACAGGTATTTCCGGAAACTGCACCGGGGAATTTCACCTGGCTTCCTGAAATCGGACACTACGTGTTGACTACCTTTTATCCTTACCAGTGGGATCTGAATTATAAGAATCCGAGGGTGTTTAACGAAATGATGTATAATTTCCTTTTCCTGGTCAATCAGGGGATTGACATTCTGCGGATCGATGCAGTTCCTTATATCTGGAAGGAAATGGGGACAAGCTGCAGAAATCTTCCACAGGTACACACGATAGTCAGGATGATGCGTATGATCGGGGAGATTGTGTGTCCGTCGGTTGTATTATTAGGGGAAGTCGTGATGGAACCGGAAAAAGTAGTTCCTTATTTTGGTACCATAGAAAAGCCGGAATGTCATATGCTTTATAATGTAACCATGATGGCTACTACATGGAATACGGTTGCGACGAGAGATACCAGACTTTTACGGATGCAGCTTGATATTATGAACAACCTTCCGAAAGAGTATACTTTCTTAAATTACCTCAGATGTCATGATGATATCGGATGGGGATTGGATTTCCAGACTCTTTCTGGTTGGGGAATGCAGGAAGTCCCACACAAAAGATATCTGAATGACTTCTTCACGGGAAAGATCGCAGAAAGTGTGAGCCGCGGGGAACTTTATAATGAAGATCCGATAACAGGAGATGCCAGATTCTGTGCAACGACAGCTTCCATGTGTGGAATTGAAAGTGCCGGATTTGAACAAAATGAAGAAAAGAAAAAAAGAGCAGTCAGATTTGATCTGATGCTGCATGCATATATGATGGTGCAATCCGGAATTCCAATGCTTTACAGTGGAGATGAGATTGGTCAGGTAAATGATTATACTTATAAAAATGATCCGGAAAAACGGGTTGATTCCAGGTATATCCACAGAGGAAAATTTGACTGGAAGCTGGCAGACGGACGAAAGAGAAAAGGAACGGTACAAAAAGAACTGTTTGATGGAATTGGAAAACTTAGATCCATCCGAAGTAAGGAAAAAGTATTTGACGCATCGGCAAATGTCTGGACGCTTGATACCTGGGAAAATGGAATCCTTGGAGTTGTGCGGGAACTGGAGGGCGAGCAGATGACAGCACTTTTTAATTTCGCAGAAGAGGACCGGACAGCCTGGATCGAAGAAGAGGGAGAGTATATGGATTTATATACCGGTAAAAAAGTCAGCCTTCAGGCAATAAAAATGGAAGGCCATTCCTTTGTATTAGCAAAGAAATGCTAAAGTAAGATAAAAAAAGAGCAGGTAAGAAATTCTATCCTTTCTTACCTGCTTTTGTATACTTTATTGGTTTTCCTGCATATCTTTCAGCATCTGGATAAGTTCCAAATCCTTTTCGGTAACACGGAAATTAGTGGTATAATTCCGTCCTTCCGGAGATTTGACGGAGATTTCGATGATGCTGTCTTTGCGGCATGCATCTCCTTTTACTGCATGAATAAAAGGCATAAATTTAGGATGCTGCTGTTGAAAAGTGGAAAATGCGGATTTCAGTTTTGCAAGCATTCCAAGCTGTTGAAAGTTAAGCGCCATAAAATACTCCTTTATAATTCAATATATCCATTGAACCCTCCAAGGGTGTAATATGCTTTTTTATCTTCTGGTTTCAGATAAATGGAGAGAGCTTCCGGATTTTCTACAGCGTGTCCCTTTGCATTGCAGTCAGCGATCACACGTTCTGTGATAGCGGCTACAGTATATTCTGCACTCTGGTACTGAACATAAAATGCAGGATTTTTGGCAGGAACTTCTACTGGTACTTTGACTTCTTTTACAACTTCTTTTATCTCTACAACAGGAGTTGCTGTAGCCGGTGCTGATGATGTAGCTGTAGCAGTTACTGCTGATTCAAGTGTTCTTTTCTGTTTTTTCTTATCGATTCTTTTATTCATTATTATTACCCCTTTTTCAAATTGTACAACATCTATTATATTACTTTTATATGGAGAAGTCAAAATGGTATTTATCACAGATATTTTGCAGAAAATGAAAAAGGGTTGCGCATAATGGTGAGATATGAGTATAATGAGTATCGTGTAATTGGAGTATAACCGGGAGGAAAAGGTAGAATGAATAGAGCAGCATTATTTTTTGATATTGATGGGACCGTACTCAGTGAGATTACAAAAGAGATTCCCGCAAGTACGGTAGATGCACTTAAAAGGGCACACGACGCAGGACATTTTTTATTTATCAATACAGGAAGAACATACTGCAGTGTTCCGGTGGAACTGAAAAAACTTCCATTTGATGGATATTTGTGTGGATGTGGGATTTATTTTACATTTGATGAAGAAATTATTTTTGAAAAGCATCTGGATCCGGAGAGGGGCGATGAGATCGCTGATTATATGACAAAATGTCAGATTGATGGGATTTTTGAGGGAGCAGAAGATGTGTATTTCACTTCAAGAGTTTCAAGATTTGACAGATTGGAAAATACAAAAAAATACATGAACAACCGTGGACTTGGAATCGAGCGTTATATGGAGCAGAGAAGATGTCCATATGATAAAATCTTTATTTATACGGATGAAAAAAGTGATGTAAAAGCATTTTTTGAATTTATCAAAGATGATATGGAAGTAATCGACCGTGGAAGTAATACGTTTGAATGTATCCTCAAGGGCTATACAAAAGGAACTGCGATTGACTGGGTACTGGAGCATTTTGGAATGACGAGAGATCAGTCATATGTATTTGGAGACAGCAGCAATGATCTGGCAATGTTCCAGCATGCCGGGCATGCGATTGCGATGGGCGCGCATGACCAGGTGCTGGAACCTTATACAGAATTTATGAAGAAGATGGAATTGCTTATGCGATGAAGAAATATGGACTGATCGATTAGAGAATCCTCCGATAAAGTGACAGAGAAAAATTCCTAAGATGCAGTAGCTTTTATAAGGTCATCAAGAGAAGCAAAATGATAACCCATTTCTTCCCATTTGGTGAGAAGTTCATCTAAGATTTCAGCGTTTGTAGAGGACGTACTGTGGAGTAAAACGATGGCACCGGGATGGATCCGCCCAAGCAGCTTTTCAAAAGCCTCTTTGTGGGATGGCTGGCTATCCTGATACCAGTCGACGTAGGCGAGACTCCAGAAGAAGGTATGATAGCCAAGATCCTGTGCCATTTTCAGGTTGGCTTCGCTGTATTTGCCTTGTGGTGGACGATAAAATCTGGAAATTTCCTGTCCGGTGATCTGCCGATACAGTTTTTCAACTGTCTGGATTTCTTCAGAAAAGGATTCCATTGTAGAAATCTGTGACATGTCTTTGTGATGCCAGGTATGGTTGCCGATGGTGTTACCGGCAGCGAGGATCTGTTTGATAAGTTCTGGATTGCTTTCCAGAAGTGTGCCGACGACGAAGAACGTTGCTGGAGCCTGATGTTTCGTAAGAGCTTCCAGAATAGCCGGTGTATTTCCATTTTCATAACCGGCATCGAAAGTAAGGTAGATTACCTTTTCGCCGGTGTCCTGTGCGTAAAAGGCATCAAATTTTTTCAACTCGTCAAATGTGGCATTGCCGACAGGGGGATCCCCATCCGTTTGGAAGCTGAGCCCCCAGTTGCCTTCAGAAGAGGTGGGAACAGCGGCTGGAAAGAAATGATCATGCAGAAATGCAGCGCCGGTTCCCACAAAGAAAGCCGCGAGGAAAAGAAAACAGATCCGTATAATATTTTTTGATTTTAATCTGGAAAACATAAAAGGAACTCCGATCGGATAGAAAACAGGTGATTGATAAAATATATGTGGAAATGGAAGGAAAAGAACCGAAATAGATAAAATAGCGGTCAGAAAATAAAGTGGACAAAAAGTAATCGGCGGCATGGGTTTCGCCATTCTGGGTGCGGCGCTGACGGTGGGTCTGTGCTGCGTGGGCTCTGCCAAGGGTACCGGTCTCGTGGGTGAGGCCGCCGCCGGTCTGGTCAGCGAGGATCCCGACAAGAGCACCAAGTGCCTGATCTTGCAGGTGCTGCCCGGTACGCAGGGTCTGTATGGCTTCGTGGCCCTGTTCATCGTCCTGCTGCAGGTAGGTCTCATGAGCGGCACTCCCGTAGATCTGACGCTGACGCAGGGTATGTCCTTCTTCGCCGCCTGCATCCCCACCGCCATCGGCGGCTGGCTCTCCGCCAAGTTCCAGGGCCGTGTGGCCGCCGCCTCCGTGGGTATCGTGGCCAAGCACCCGGAGGCCGCCACCAAGGGCCTGATCTTCTGCGGTATCGTGGAGTTCTACGCCATTTTGTCCCTGGTGGCTACCATCATGCTGGCTACCAACATTCTGTAAAACGGAGCAGGCCATGAAGGGACTGGAACGGATCACCCAGCGCATCCAGACGGATGCACAGGGGCAGATAGAAGCCCTGACGGCGGCAGGACGCCGCCAGGCACAGGAGATCACGGAGAAGTACGAGGACCAAGCCCGGCAGCTGCGCCAGGCGGATCAGGAAAAGGCCGCCCGTGATGCCCAGCAGGATCAGCGGAGAGCCCAGAGCGGCGCCGACCGCACCCGCCGGGAGCAGCTCCTCGCCTGCAAGCAGCAGCTCATTGACGATACCTTCCGACAGGCCCGGCAGCAGCTGACGCAGCTGCCCCGTGAGAAATATGTGCAGCTGCTGGTGCAGCTGGCGGTGAAAAACGGAGCCGGCACCGAGGAGATCATCCTCTCCCCGGAGGACGCACCGCTGGGACAGCAGGTGCTGGAGGGCGCCAACGCTCAGGGACGGCACTTCCGCCT
>OLVW01002781.1_pt1 | contig 12026 bp, 8 predicted proteins | sample 1673301 | NCBI WGS metagenome assembly OLVW01 (sample SAMEA3178941, study PRJEB25190) | human gut metagenome
CACAGGAATATTTTGATGCAGTTGATTCTGATGGGTCTTATGAAAATGTAGAAAGCTATCTTAAGAGAATTCGCCAGATTAAAGATAAGAATCTAAACTTCAAAGTGTTAGATGGAACAGAAAGTAATGGAAAGTTCAAACTGGATACAGATGAAGCCAAGAGAGTTTTTGATGAGATGTTATCTGAAGATGGAGATTTAAGTTCTGCATTAAGTTCAAGTACAACAGAAGCAAAGAAAACAACAGAAAGTTCGTCATCATCCAAGAATATTTCTATTGAGATCCAAAATTCAACATCAATTTCCGGATTAGCTGGAAGATGGAAAGATAAACTGTCAAGTGATGGATATACAGTGGGTTCTGTTAAAACATACAGAGAGGGATCACTGACACATACGAAGATCATTGTTGAAGACAAGTCTTTAGGACAGGATTTAAAGAGTTATTTTAAGAATCCAGAATATACAGTTGGAACAGTAAGCAGCGGTGCAAGAATCTGTATTATTGTTGGAACGGAAGATGAAATTTAGTAAATAAGGTATAATATAAAAGAGATGTTTTGAAGAAAGATAGCTTCGAAACATCTCTTTTTTACGATAAAACAGGAATTTACTGCAATGAGACACAGGAGTTTGCTTAAAGTTTGTATGTTTTTTGCTAAAAATTTGTATAAAATCCACAATATCATGTAAAAATTACTAAATTTTTCTTTTTTTTTTGGTTAAAATGCTGTATAGTAAAAGAAAAGGTTGAACGGCAAATATGAAAGGTTAATAAAAGGATGATTTCAAATCAGATATTAAAAGAGACAATTAGTGGAATGAAAGAAGTGACTGGAATCGATCTGTGTATTTTAGATCTGTCCGGTCGTATCGTAGTAACAACAATGGAGGTTCAGGAATCTTTGACAGAACATGCTACAGAATTTGCAGAGTCTATGGCAGAGAGTCAGGTAATCGATGGTTTTCAGTATTTTAAGATCTTCGATGAACAGAGATTGGAATATATTCTTCTTGTGAATGGAATGAGCGAGAATGCGTATACGATTGGTAAACTGGCGGTGATGCAGATTCAGAACCTGTTGACAGCGTACAAAGAACGCCTGGATAAGGAGAACTTTGTAAAGAATTTGTTAAGAGATAATTTATTATTAGTTGATATTTATAATCGCTCTAAGAAGCTTCATATTGAAGTTGAGCAGAGAAGGGTAGCATTTCTGATTCAGGCAGAATATGAGAAGGATCAGAATCTGTTAGAAGCTATGAAAGAAGTTGAGACAGATGGAGATACTGATTTTATTACAGCAGTGGATGAGAAGAGTATTGTATATGTGACACCAGTCAATGGAGAAGAAGGCCAGACAGAATTCCTAGCACATGCCAGGGAGATTGTGAAGGGCTTGAATGAATATGGTATCAAGGAAGTGAAGATTGCCATTGGTAACATTGCAGAGACGATCAAAGATGTTTCAAGATCATATAAGGAAGCACAGATCGCACTGGAAGTCAGTAAGATTTTCTATGAAGATGCTCAGGTGATCGCATACAATCAGCTTGGAATTGGAAGACTGATTTATCAGCTGCCTCTTCCATTATGCAAGATGTTTATCAGGGAAGTTTTTGGAGATTATTCTCCAGATTCTATTGATGCAGAGACATTAACGACGATCGACAAATTTTTTGAGAATAACCTGAATGTATCCGAGACATCCAGACAGTTATTTATTCATCGTAATACATTAGTATATCGTCTGGACAAGATTCAGAAGAATACGAATCTGGACTTAAGAAACTTTGAAGATGCCATTGCATTTAAAATAGCACTGATGGTAGTCAAATATATGAAACATATGGACACAATGGATTAGAATTATGATGATCACATTAAAGAATGTAACGAAGGAATATGATAAAGGGAATACAGGACTTACCAATGTATCACTTGATGTAGAGAAGGGCGAGTTTGTATTTATCGTTGGCAAAAGTGGTTCAGGAAAGACGACACTTATGAAGCTTTTGCAGAAAGAACTTGAACCAACAAGTGGTCAGATCATAGTTAATGGACAGAATTATAAAGAATTAAAACGCAAGGAACTTCCGAAACTTCGAAGGCAGATGGGAATGGTATTTCAGGATTTCCGTTTGCTTAAGGATCGGACCATCTTTGAGAATGTGGCTTTTGCGCAGAAAGTTGTAGAGGCTCCAAACCGCTATATCAAGCGTCAAGTGGAGAATATGCTTGACATGGTAGGACTCAAAGATCGTATGAAAGCATTTCCGAATGAATTATCAGGAGGAGAACAACAAAGGGTAGCGATTGCCAGAGCACTTGTCAATCATCCGGTATTACTGCTGGCAGACGAACCAACAGGGAATCTTGACCCTGTGACGGCAAGGGAAATCATGGAACTTTTGTCAGAGATCAATAAGAAAGGAACAACAGTATTGGTTGTTACACATAATCGTGAACTTGTGAATGAGATGGGAAAACGAGTTATCCAGATCGAAGATGGACAGATACAGCAGGATGAAGCTAGGGGGTTCTATGATATTTAGAAGATTTTTGTATGGAATTAAGGAAGGCACAAGAAATATTTTCAGGAATAAGATGTTTTCACTGGCATCACTTGGAACGATCATTGCTTGTGTCTTTTTGCTTGGAACTTTTTTATCAGTTGCATTAAATGTCAGATCAACGATGCAGCAGATGGAACAATCGGTTGGAATTTCTGTTTTTTTTGATGAGGGAATTTCAAAAGAAAGAAAAAATGAGATTGGAAAAGAAATACGTCAAAAAGAAGATATTGCTACGATGAGGTATGTATCAGCAGAAGAAGCATGGGAAATCTATAAGAAGGATGTATTTCAGGGAAATGAAGAACTTTTAGAAGGATTTGAAGGAAACAACCCATTAAAAGAATCTGATTCCTATGAGATCACATTAAAGGAAGTAGAATCATATAAAATGGTGGTATCACATTTAGAGAAGATTGATGGTGTCAGAAAAGTCCGTTACTCTGAGGGAGCAGCAGAAGGAATGACAAAGATGAATACGATGGGGAGCTATATTGCAGGAGCAGTGATCGTGATACTGATGGCGGTTTCTATTTTCCTTGTGAGCAATACAGTTTCTGTCGGAGTAGCAGTAAGAGAAGAAGAGATAGCGATCATGAAACTTATAGGTGCAGCAAATGGATTCATTAAAGCACCATTTCGTGCAGAAGGAATCATTATTGGTGTGATCGGTTCGTTGATTCCGACAGCTGTGATCTTTGCAGGTTATGAGGGTATCATTTCATGGATGAATGATAAATTCCATGTAGTTACAGTATTTATGAAGTTTGTACCGATTCAGGAAATTATGATATACTTATTACCATTATCTTTAATAGTTGGGATCGTGATCGGGTTGCTTGGAAGTTCTATTACGATCCGAAAGTATTTAAAAGTCTAGGAAGGTGAGACTATGAAAAGGAGATATTATATAGGAATTGTCCTGATGATGTTGTCTGCAATGCTTACATTAAATGTTTATAAAGTACCCGTCTGGGCAGTGGACAAAAAACAACAAGTTCAGAATGAAAATAAAAAACTTCAGGAAAAAAATAAAAAAATACAAAATGAGATCAAAGAGCTTGATGAGAAAATGACAGCAAGTCATGAAACTTATGAAAAGTACAGATCAAAGCTTTCTTCCGTCCAAAAAGAACTGAAAGATACGCAGGAGCGTTTGCAAGAAGCAAAACAGTCGAAAGAAGAACAGTCAAGGATTATGAGCAAGCGTATTAAATTTCTTTATGAGAATGGGAATATGGCTTATATGGAAGTAATCTTTGAAGCAAGCAATTTTCAGGAATTTCTAAGACGGGCAGATTATGTCTCAAAGGTTTCAAAATATGACAGCAATATGTTTTTGAAATTACAGACAACGGAAGACACAATTCGGATCGCAGAAAGCCGTTTAAAGAAGGATTACCAAACAGCAAAGACGTTAACAGCGCAGGCAAAAGTAAAGAAAGAGAAGTTAGATCAGGCCGTTGCGAAGAAACAAGAGAAGATTGTATGGTATCAGAAGAAGCTAGCATCAAACAGTGAATTGCTTGCTGCATTTGAAGCAGAGGAGCCAGATCAGAAAGATTTGGATATGGCTTCTGTAAAAGAATCAGCCAAAGAATCTAAATCAGATACTGGTACATCAGCAGCTTCAACAAGCAAACGGCCATCACAGACAAAACCGTCGGCATCTGCGACAACAGCGAAGAAGAATAATACAACAACTACTTCTTCTGGAAATCTTGGCTGGCCGGTTCCATCCTGCCACAGTATTTCATCTGGATATGGATACCGCATTCATCCAGTGACAGGAGTAAGGAAATTACATGCAGGAATTGATATTCCCTGCTCGACAGGATCAACGATCGTGGCAGCAGCATCTGGGACAGTCATAGATGCAGGATATAATTCTTACAATGGAAATTATTTAAAGATCAGTCATGGAAATGGGTTGGAAACAATGTATCTTCACTGTTCAAAACTTCTTGTATCTTCAGGTTCAAGAGTCAGCAAGGGACAGACAATTGCGAGATCAGGGGCAACAGGAATGGTGTCAGGAGCTCATTTGCATTTTGTTGTGAAAAAGAATGGAAATTATGTAAATCCTCAAAATTACTTATAATAACATGTGTTCAAACAGAATACATTACATAAAAGAAAGGAACTAATTTCATGAAGAAGAAATTATCAAAAATACTTGTAGGACTTCTTGTTGTTGTATGCATTGTGGAAGGTTTTTTCCTTTATCGTGCATACGTTGTTCCAAGCTCAACACTGCAGACAGCAAGAAAGATTAATCGTATTGAACAGATTATTGATAAATATTATAAAGGATCTGTGAAGAAAAGTGATCTGGAAGATTACACATATAAAGGATTGGTTGCAGGACTTGGTGATGTATACTCAACATATTATTCAGAGAGTGACTTTAAAGAACTGGAAGAGTCAACAAGTGGAGTATATTATGGAGTAGGAATTTACATGACACAGGATATCAAGACAGGTATTATCACAGTAGTTAAACCAGTCAAAGGAAGTCCGGCAGATGGAAGTGGATTAAAGAAAGGTGATGTTTTAATAAAAGTAGGAAATTACAAAGTAAAAACATCAGATGCGCTTGATGATATTGTAAAGAAGATCAAAGGTGCAGAAGGAACCAAGGTAAACTTAACATTTACAAGAAATCAGACAACAAAGACATATACATTTACAAGACAATCCATTGAGAATCCAACGGTTGAGACGAAAATGTTGAAAGATCAGATCGGATATCTTCAGGTTACTGAATTTGATGAAGTGACAGTCAGCCAGTTTAAAAGCGGCCTTGCAAGTTTGAAGAAACAAGGAGCCAAGAAATTGATCATTGATCTTAGAGATAATCCGGGAGGATTGTTAACAAGTGTGGTAGATATTGCAAGCCAGATTCTTCCAAAGGGAACGATCGTTTATACAGAAGATAAGAATGGCAATAATCAACTGACCGAAGTCGATATGTCAATCCGGGCACAGGAGCATGAGCTTGGTATTCAGAAATCATTAGATCTGCTGAGCCTCAAGGTAGGCATGGGTGCTGGCAGGTACAAGTATGACTCTGGAGGAGTCAAAGATAGAAATACAGGAACACTAGTTGGAGAAACGACATTTGGCAAAGGAATCGTGCAGGGATTTTTTGAAGTTGGGGATGGTTCTTATGTTAAATTGACATATTCATCTTATTACACACCAGCTGGGCATAATATCCACAAAAAAGGAATCAAACCAGATGTTGAGGTAAAAGACAATACAAAGACAAAAGCAGATGAACAGCTTGATAAAGCAATTTCTATTTTACAGAAGAAATAATCAATAAAATAAGTACAGAACAAACATTCGATTTGTTCTGTACTTTCTTTTTATACTTTGATATAATCAAGCATAGATGAAAATAAAAGAAAAGGCACACAATAAACAGCAGACCATATAGCAATTGTTTGATTTTTTGCACAGGGAGAATTTATATGGATCATTTTGAATTAGTATCAGAATATAAACCAATGGGTGATCAGCCGCAGGCGATCGAGCAGCTTACCAAGGGATTTAAGGAAGGAAATCAATTTGAGACACTTCTTGGTGTTACAGGCTCCGGTAAGACGTTTACGATGGCCAACATTATACAGAATCTGAATAAACCAACATTGATCTTAGCCCATAATAAGACATTGGCGGCACAGTTATACAGTGAATTTAAGGCATTTTTTCCGCATAATGCAGTAGAATATTTTGTTTCCTATTATGATTACTATCAGCCAGAAGCATATGTGCCATCGACAGATACTTACATTGAGAAGGATTCCTCTGTCAATGACGAGATTGATAAGCTAAGACATAGTGCGACAGCAGCTTTGATCGAACGTAAAGATGTGATCGTTGTATCAAGTGTATCCTGTATCTATGGAATTGGTAGTAAGGAAAGTTATTCTGAGATGATGATCTCTCTAAGACCTGGAATGATCAAAGACAGGGATGAGGTTATTGATGATCTGATCAATATTCAGTATGTAAGAAGCGAACTTGATTTCAAGAGAGGTACCTTCAGGGTTAAGGGAGATGTGCTGGAGATTTTGCCGGTATCTACATTTGAGGATGCGGTCAGAGTTGAGTTTTTTGGAGATGAGATTGACCGGATCGTAGAATTTGATGTTTTAACGGGTGAAGTAAAGAGGAGCCTTAATTTTGTTGCAATCTTCCCTGCATCTCATTATGTTGTACCACAGGAGCAGATTGAACGTGCGATCAAAGGAATCAAAGAAGAACTTGCCGAACAAGTGGCATATTTTAAAGAGCATGACCAGCTGATCGAAGCACAGAGAATTGCAGAACGAACAAATTTTGATATTGAAATGTTAAGAGAGACTGGATTTTGTTCTGGGATTGAGAATTACTCAAGACATTTAGCAGGATTAGAACCAGGACAGCCACCAAGTACATTGATCGATTTCTTTGGAGATGATTTTTTGATGATCATTGATGAGTCACATATTACTGTTCCGCAGATTGGAGGAATGTATGCAGGAGATCAGTCAAGAAAGTCAACACTTGTAGACTTTGGATTTCGTTTGCCATCGGCTAAGGACAATCGTCCTCTGGAATTTAGTGAATTTGAGCAGAAGATCGATCAGATGTTATTTGTATCTGCAACACCTGGTAAATACGAAGAAGAGCATGAATTGTTAAGGGCAGAACAGATCATAAGACCAACAGGATTATTAGATCCAGCGATTGATGTGCGTCCGGTAGAAGGACAGATTGATGATTTGCTTGGAGAGATTCATAAGGAAACAGATAAAGGGAATAAAGTTCTTGTTACAACACTGACCAAACGTATGGCAGAGGAATTAACGGATTACATGCGTGAAGTCGGTATCCGTGTAAAATATCTGCATTCCGATATTGATACATTAGAGAGAATTGAGATTGTCAGAGATTTAAGAATGGGAGTTTTTGACGTATTAGTTGGAATCAACTTATTAAGAGAGGGGTTGGATATCCCAGAGATTACGTTAGTAGCGATCCTTGATGCAGATAAAGAAGGATTCTTGCGTTCTGAAACTTCTCTTGTACAGACGATCGGACGTGCTGCGAGAAATAGTGAAGGGCATGTGATCATGTATGCAGACAACATGACAGATTCTATGCATGCAGCGATCACAGAGACAGAACGAAGACGAACAATTCAGGATAAGTATAATAAAGAACATGGAATCACACCACAGACAATCAAGAAAGATATCAGAGATCTCATTAAGATATCAGATGATCACGAAGAAGAAAGTACGGGATATGAAAAGGACATGGAATCTATGTCCAAGAAGGAACTAAAAGAAGTGATCGAGCGGTTAAGTAAGAAGATGAATCAGGCAGCAGCAGAATTAAACTTTGAGATGGCAGCACAGCTTCGAGATGAATTGAAGGAATTTAAGATTGCATATCAGGAATATGATGACTGAATTTAAATGAATTACAAATTTACAGATTAGGAGCGTATCAATGAAGAAAGAGATGATCCGCATCAAAGGTGCGAGAGAAAATAATTTAAAGAATATAGATTTGGAAGTACCGAGAAATCAGTTTGTTGTTTTTACAGGATTGAGTGGTTCTGGTAAATCTTCTTTGGCATTTGACACGATCTATGCAGAAGGGCAGAGAAGATATATGGAATCATTATCTTCTTATGCAAGACAGTTTTTAGGTCAGATGGAGAAACCGGATGTAGACAGTATTGAAGGATTATCACCTGCAATTTCTATTGACCAGAAATCAACCAATCGAAACCCACGATCTACGGTTGGAACAGTCACAGAGATTTATGACTATTTTCGATTATTATATGCAAGAGTTGGGATTCCACATTGTCCAAAGTGTGGTAAGGAAATTACTCAGCAATCTGTGGATCAAATTGTGGATAATGTCATGAAACTTGGGGAAAGAACTAAGGTTCAAGTTTTAGCGCCAGTGATTAGAGGAAAAAAAGGTATGCATGAAAAGGTCCTTGAAAATATAAGAAAGCAAGGCTTTGTTAGAGTAAGGATAGATGGCGAAATTTATGAAATAGCTGAAGAGGAAATCAGTTTAGAAAAAAATATTAAGCATAATATAGAAGCAGTTGTAGATAGACTTGTTATTAAAGAAGGCATAGAAAGCAGATTAGCTGAATCTATCGAAACTGCTTTAAAAATGGCTGAAGGATTAGTTATCATAAATGTAGTAGGACAGGAAGATATCCTGTTCAGCGAACATTTTGCTTGTCCTGATTGTGGTATAAGCATAGATGAATTAGCACCTAGATTATTTTCATTTAACTCACCATGGGGAAAATGCGAAAAATGTGATGGACTTGGAACATTAATGGAGTTTGATCCAGACCTAATTATTCCTGATAAAAGCTTAAGCATCATGGAAGGTGCAATAGCAACTTGGGGGGAAGGAAGATTAAAAGAAGATTCATGGACTTTTGCCATATTAAAAGCATTAAGTGCAGAATATGATCTTGATTTAAATAAACCTATTAAGGAATTTTCAAAAGAAGAGCTAGATCTTTTGTTATATGGAACACAAGGCAAGACTTTGAATGTTAAATATAAAAAAGATGGTTCCCTAAACACTTATAGATATGCTTATGATGGTGAAATAAATACATTAGATAGAAGATATAGGGAAACTAATTCTGATGTTATTAAAGCTGAAATAGAACAATATATGAGTGATAGTTATTGTCCAAAATGTAAAGGAGCACGTCTTAAAAAGGAAGCATTAGCAGTAACTGTTGGAGGCATAAACATTTATGACTTTACAAAGATGTCCATTAAAGATGAATTAGAGTTTGTAAACTCTTTAGAGTTCTCTGAAAAGGATAGGATGATTAGTGATCAAATCATTAAGGAGATAAAGAATAGATTAGAATTCCTTGTTAATGTTGGACTTGATTATCTTAATCTTTCAAGAAATTCAGGAACACTATCAGGAGGAGAATCTCAAAGAATTAGATTGGCAACACAAATTGGTTCAGCACTTATGGGAGTGCTATATATACTAGATGAGCCAAGTATAGGTCTTCATCAAAGAGATAATGACAAGTTGATTCAAACTCTTAAAAATTTAAGAGATGTAGGAAATACAGTTATAGTAGTTGAACATGACGAAGATACTATGAGAGAAGCCGACTTTATCGTAGATATAGGTCCAAGAGCAGGTGAACATGGTGGACAGATAATAGCAGCAGGGCCAATGGAAGAAATAATGGCTTGTAAGGAATCCATAACTGGTCAATATCTAACTGGTGAAAAAAAGGTTGAACTACCAGCTGAAAGAAGAAAAGGTAATGGTAAGTTTATTAAGATAAAAGGTGCAAAAGAAAATAACCTTAAGAATGTTAATGTAGATATTCCGCTAGGAACATTAACAATGGTTACTGGTGTATCTGGTTCAGGAAAGAGTACCTTAATTAATCAAATACTTTATAAGGGATTAAATAAACTTGTGAATAAAAGCAAGAATCCAGTTGGAGCTCATAAGGAAATATTAGGTTATGAAAATATAGATAAGATTATTGATATAGATCAAAGTCCAATTGGAAGAACACCAAGATCAAATCCTGCAACATATACAGGAACTTTCGATATTATCAGGGAATTATTTGCTCAAACAACAGAAGCTAAAATGAGAGGGTATAAGCCAGGAAGATTCAGCTTTAATGTAAAAGGTGGAAGATGTGAGGCTTGTGCTGGTGATGGAATCATCAAAATAGAAATGCAATTCTTATCTGATGTTTATGTTCCATGTGAAGTATGTAAAGGAAAAAGATATAACAGGGAAACTTTAGAAGTTAAATATAAAGGTAAGAATATAGATGATATATTAAATATGACTGTAGAGGAAGCCTTAGAATTCTTTGAAAATATTCCAAGAATCAAAAATAAAATTCAGACATTATATGATGTTGGTTTAGGATATATTAGATTAGGTCAGCCATCAACACAATTATCAGGTGGAGAAGCTCAAAGAATAAAGCTTGCTTATGAATTATCTAAGAGAAGCACAGGAAAGACATTATATATCTTAGATGAACCAACTACTGGACTTCATGTAGATGATGTAAATAGACTAGTACAGATTGTTCAAAGACTTGTGGATGCAGGTAATACTGTAGTAGTTATTGAACATAATTTAGATATGATAAAATGTGCAGATTATATTATAGATTTAGGACCAGAAGGTGGAGATAAAGGTGGTACTATAGTGGCTAAAGGGAAGCCAGAAGAAATAGTGAAAGTAGAAGATTCATACACTGGAAAATATCTTAAAAAGTTATTAAGATAATAATTCATGGGTTGTTATTTTTTTCAATAACTATTAATATTAAGATTGAAGAACAGTAGATAGAGGTGAAGAAATGAGTATTAGCAAGATAATGGCCTTTGTATTTGGGATAGCCTTTATTGTATTTTTGTATGGAATAATATATTATTCATTAAAAATAATGTACAAGGATGTAAAGACTGGTGGTAAAAAGAAAAGTAATCCAGCAGCAAGAAAATATGCAGTGGAAGTAATTAATCCAGGGGCTAGTGAGGATTTAGAAGAAGGTTCTGTAATTTTAGTCAGAACAGAATTAACAATAGGTAGAAGAGAAGATAATTTAATAGTTTTATCAGAGCCATTTGCATCTGGTTATCATGCTAAATTATATGTTAAAAATAATAATCTTTATATTCAAGATTTAAATAGTACTAATGGTGTATATGTAAATGATGAAAGAATAAAAGATAAGGCAAAATTAACAGCTGATGATGAAATAAAAATAGGAAGTGCTATTTTTAAAGTATTAAAGCCAGGAAAGCAATAGAGGTGGTTAAAGGCATGAAAGGATCTAAGCAGGAAAAGAGATTATTAAGAATGATTTATTTACTATGCTTACTACTTTTCACTTATCTGGGCTTGCAATCAAAGCCCTTTGATACTCTTGCAATAGTTATGGGAGTAGTTCTATGTGTTTTAATAGGCTATTCCCACTTTGTAATTAGAAGGTATTATCCTGATGGTGATAAATTTATTTTAAATTTTGCAAGTGTTTTAGCAGTGGTAAGTATAGCTATGCTTTATAGAATTGATAAAGCAACTTCTGTAAAGCAATTGGTATGGGTTACTATTGGAGTAATAGGTTACATATTAGTGGTAGCCATAATACCGGATATGAGCAGGTTTGCTAAATATAAGAATGTTTATATGATTGCAACCATAGTGCTTATGCCTATGGCATTTTTATATGCAAAAATAACTGGAGCATCAGCTATTGGTGGTGCTTATAACTGGATAAGTATAGGTAAATTCATGGTTCAGCCTTCAGAGTTTGGGAAGATAACATTAGTGCTATACTTGGCAGCAGCTTTTTCTGAATATGAGGATAATGGAAGTATTAAAGATGATATAAAGCAACTG
>OLVW01002785.1_pt1 | contig 12010 bp, 9 predicted proteins | sample 1673301 | NCBI WGS metagenome assembly OLVW01 (sample SAMEA3178941, study PRJEB25190) | human gut metagenome
GCCTTGTGGATGCGATCCAGAGCCTCAAAGTCCAGGCCTTTCCAGTTTGCCGGATAGACGCCATGGATGTTGCCAATGCCGGCGGCCAGGAAGTCGATGCCCAGAGCGGTGATCTTTGCGCACTCCTCGGGGTCTGCGATCTCGCCAGCGCCCACAACGCCGTCCTCGACACCGCCGATGGAACCGACCTCAGCCTCGATGCTCAGGCCCTTGGAGTGTGCCAGAGCAACCAGCTCTTTGGTCTTGGCAACGTTCTCCTCGATGGAGTAGTGGCTGCCGTCGAACATGATGGAGGAGAAGCCAGCCTCCACGCAGGCCTTGCAGCCCTCGTAGGTGCCGTGGTCCAGGTGCAGAGCAACGGGGACGGTGATGCCCATGGAATCGACCATAGCGTCCACCATGGCGGCGACGGTCTTGAAGCCGGTCATGTACTTGCCAGCACCCTCGGAGACGCCCAGGATGACAGGGCTCTTCATTTCCTCACAGGCGGTCAGAACAGCCTTGGTCCACTCCAGGTTATTGATGTTGAACTGAGGCACACCGTAGTGGCCATCGCGTGCTTTGAGCAGCATCTCGGTTGCATTTACCAACATTATTCATTACCTCCAAATATGATCGGGGTTTTCGGTCATGCCGCGCCGCATTGTGCACGGCTTAACAAACCTACAAAACTAGTATACCCCAAACCCTGCTTAAAATCAATCCAAACAGGCGGTTTTTCTCTTCAAACGCCGGGCGGAATGCGGCATTTGCGGGCGGAAAAGGTCCGAAATGCGGGAATCTGCAACAATTTTGAAGGTCCTGCACCACTTTTGCAGAATGTCCCCGGGATGGGAGAAAACGTGGAATTTTCAACACAAATCCACATTCGTCAATTTGATATTGGAGAAAATTGCAAAAGGTGCGTGGTTCCGCATCAAAAAATTGTCATATTTCCGACTTGAAAATTACAAATTGTACGCACCCTGCGGGGGAATGTCGAACCAGATTGTGGAAAACTCAGTGGAGAATGTTAAATTCCACAGGGAAAACAGGCTTTGCAGCAGGACTTTTGAACTTTCTCCACCGGGTTTTCAACATGTGGAAAAAATCGGGTCCTTCTACGGAATGTATAGCCCTCTTTTGTGGAAAACTTTTCGGACCGGCAAAACGGCAGGTCCCGGCAGGGGCAGAAGGCGCAGCAGCAAGGGACAATTCTGCAAAACCGGGCCGGGGCGCTGGCAAGCTGCGAAAAAATCCGGTCGAGCCGACAAAAAAGCGGCAATTTGCTGGCAAACCCGGTCAGCTTATGCTATACTTTACCTTGGATTATCATCGGATAAAATCGTCGGGCTGGCTGCCTGCGCAAGCGGTGCGGCGCGCCCTGGGGAACATGCGCTGCATCGTTCCGATAGAAACGGAAGGAGAACATAGAATGGAAGAGAAAAATCAGCCCCGCCGCCCGCGCCGTGCACCGGAAGAGCAGACCCGGAATGAGAGCCTGGTCTACGGCAAGAATCCGGTGACCGAGCTGCTGAAGAGCGGTTCCGGCGTGGATACGGTGCTCATTTCGGAGAGCATGGCCCCCGCCGTGGCGGCCTACTATACCGCACTGGCCAAGGAGGCCGGGGCAGCCGTCAAGCGGGTGAACCCCAACAAGCTGCGCCTGATGACCGGCACCGAGAGCCATCAGGGTGTGGCCGCCTTTGCCAGCGAGATCGCGTATGCCACCGTGGAGGACCTGCTGGCGGCGGCCAAAGCCAAGGGCGAGCCGCCGTTCCTGGTGCTGAGCGATGGCATTGAGGACCCTCACAACCTGGGTGCCGTGATGCGCAGCGCTCTGCTGTGCGGTGCCCACGGCATCGTGATCCCCAAGCGGGGCGGCGCATCGGTCACCCCCACGGTCATCAAGTCCAGCGCAGGTGCCGCTGAGCGGCTACCGGTGGCCCGCGTGGCCAACATCGGCGAGACGATCCGCCGCCTCAAGGAGCAGGGCGTGTTCGTGTACTGTGCCGACATGGACGGCGTGCCCCTGCGCAAGAACAACCTCACCGGCCCCATCGCGCTGGTGCTGGGCAGCGAGGGCAGCGGCGTGTCGCAGCTGGTCAAGAAGTTGTGCGACGGTGTGGTGCGGCTGGACATGGCCGCACAGGGCACCGGTGTGGACAGCTACAACGTCTCGGTGGCGGCCGGCATTATCCTGTACGAGATCCAGTCGCAGCGCGCAGCACAGAATGCGTGACAGGCGTGATCCGTAACCCCAATCTGAAGAACGGGAGGAACAAGGATGCCTAAGGAAAAAAATCAACACAAGAGTGCCGCCGCAAGCGATGAGAAATTCCGCGATTTCTTCACCACCACCGTGGCGGATATCCCGGCCGAGATGGTGCGCCGGGAGGAAGAAGCGGCGGAAGAGCACAAGGGGTTGTTCGGGCGGCTGTTCGGCCATGCAAAACCGAAGCAGGCTCCGCAGGCCGGGACGGACCTGGAACTGCCTACCGGTGAGGTGCTGCTGGGCGCAGATGCCCTGGCAAAGCCCGACGGGGAGGAACCGCTGGATCTGGACCTGACCCTGCGCACCGCAGACCCGGGCACGGATTTCCCCCAGCCCAAAGCCGAAGTGCCTGCTGCCCCGGAAAAACCTGCCGTGCCGGACAAACCGGCCCCGCAGCCTGCCTCGGAGAACAAGCCGGAGCCGCCCAAGGCTCCTGCCGCCCCGGCTCCGCAGCCGGAAAAGCCCCGGAAGAAGGCTGCACAGAACCCCAAGAACGCCCCGGACGTGCTGCTGCCGCAGGAACAGCAGGAGCAGCAGGAGATGCAGCAGCTCAAGGACATGCTGAACGGCATGGCTGCAAAACCGAAGCCGGTGGAGGAAACGCTGGAGCCCATCCGCAGCGTGGATGTGCCGCTGGATGACCCGGAAGAGCCGGAGACCCCGGAAAAGGCTCCGGAGCCGCCCCGGCCCACCATGGTGTTTGCAGCCGACAAGCCGCTGCCGGAAAAGAAATCGGTGTTCCGGATGTTCGGCGACGCCGATGACGAGAAAAAGCCGGAAGTCCCGGAAGAACCGGCAGCCCCGGAGAAAACATCTCCCGCCGCGCCGGTGAAAGCCCCCGAGGCAGAGCCGGAAACCAAACCGGACGAAGATACCATGAGCCTGCCGCTGGAACCGCTGGACGCTCCGGAGACGGAACCGACCGAAACGCCGGTGGCTGCGCCCGCCGCAGACACTGCCGAAGCGGAACGTGCCGGAGAGACGGAGCTGAAAACCGAGGCGGAGGACGCCCTGCCGGCGGAGGATGAAGCCCCCGAGAGCGTGGGCGAGAAGCTGCGCCGCATGAGTGCAGAGCTTACCCTGCGCTGTGTACTGGCCGGGATCCTGGCCGTGGTGCTGCTGCATGTGGGTCTGGTGGCCGACCGGCTGCTGCCGCCGCTGGCCGCACTGGACCCGGATGCCGCCCCGGCGGCCTTCTACGCCGCCAATCTGCTGCTGTATGCCGCCAGCCTGGTGGTGAGCTTCCCGGTCCTGCGCGACGGCCTGAACGGCCTGCGGGGCCGCCCCTCGGCAGAGACGATGCCCGCACTGGCCGCTGTGGCGGCGCTGCTGCAGGCCGTCACGGCCCTGCTCACGGCCAACTCCTACCGCACCACCGAGGGTCTGTCCATCCTCACCGGCGTTGCAGCCCTGGGGCTGTTCCTGGCACTGCTGGGCAGCCGGGTGATGCTGTCTGCCGTGCGCGGCGGCTATGAACTGCTGGGCGAAGCCACCGACCTGCAGGGTGCGTATCGCACCCGGGACAAGGACCTGATCCGGGCACTGGCACGGGATCTGGAACAGAAGGACCCCTGGGTGCTGCTGAGCCGCCCCCGGACGGCGGACGAAGGCTTTGTGGCACAGAGCCTGGACGAGCGCGCCGGGGAACGCCGTGCACAGAAGAACGGGTACATCCTGCTGGGCGTGGCCCTGCTCAGTGCCCTGCTGTGTCTGGTGGTAGGCCGTGACGTGAAGCTGGCCGCTGCCGCCCTGACGGCGGTGCTGTGCATGGGCGCACCCCTGTCCTCCACCCTCATCGCCGGCATGGCCGCGCTGCGCCTGCAGCGTGCCGCCGGTGCCGTGGGGGCCGTGGTGCCCGGCTGGGCGGCCATTCAGGAACTGGGCGGCATCGACACTCTTCAGGTGGATGCCGAGGACCTGTTTGCCGCCGACAGCGTGGTGCTGGAGGATATCCGCATCTTCAAGGGCGGCCGCATCGACCGCGCCATCCTGTACGCGGCCAGCGTGCTCAACCAGAGCGGCGGTACTCTGCAGGGGCTGTTCCGTCAGATCATTGAGGACCGCACCGACATCCTGTTCCCGGTCAAGGATCTGGAGATCCACCGCGGGCTGGGCTTTGCCGCCTGGTGCGACAACAACCACATCCAGATCGGCACCCGCCGTTTCCTGGAGCAGGAGGGCGTGGCCCTGCCGGACGAGGACTACGAGAACCAGCACTCCAAAAACGGGGAGCTGCAGATCCTGTATCTGGCGGTGTCCGGCAACGTGCATGCCATGTTCGTGATCCGCTATGTGGGCGGCCGCAACATCGCCCGCAGCCTTGCCGCCCTGCAGCAGGAGAACATCCGTCTGCTGGTCACCAGTCTGGACCCCAGCCTGACCGCAAAGCACATCACCGAGGCCTACCGCCTGCCGGAGGGCATGGTCACACTGCTGGATCAGGAGCAGTGCGCCGCCCTCGAGGCCGCCCCGGCCGAGGATGTGCCCTGCTGCATGTACCATCAGAAAGGCTTTGCCAGCCTGACCGGCGGCCTGCGTGCAGCCGACAAGGCCCAGAACGCCGAGACCACGGCCACCACGGTGCAGATGGTGTCGGTGCTGTTCTCAGTGGCCATTGCGGTGCTGCTCACCAGCGCCCGCAGCATCTGGCAGCTGCCGGTGACCTATGTGCTGATGTATCAGGCGGCATGGAGCGCCCTGAGCATCGCCGTGTGCGCCCTGAAACAGCATAACTGAAAATAATTCTCGAAATAAATAGGAATGATTCTTGATTTTCTTCACCGTTTGTGGTATACTCTGTTCAGAGACAAGGACCTGAAGCCCCGCAGTGGGGCTGCTGATACAGACACCGAAGAACAAAAGGAGAAGAGAGTATGGAACTCAAGGGTACCAAGACCGAGAAAAACCTGTGGGAAGCCTTTGCAGGCGAGAGCCAGGCACGCAACAAGTACACCTACTTTGCCAGCATGGCCAAGAAGGAAGGCTATGAGCAGCTGGCTGCCATCTTTGAGGAGACCGCCGGCAATGAGAAGGAGCATGCCAAGATCTGGTTCAAGCTGCTGTGCGGCGGTGCCATCCCCGACACGCTCACCTGCCTGGACATGGCCGCCGGCGGCGAGCACGACGAGTGGACCGAGATGTACCCCCGCATGGCCAAGGAGGCCAAGGAAGAGGGCTTCAACCAGATCGCAGCCCTGTTCACCATGGTGGCACAGATCGAGAAGGAGCACGAGGAGCGCTACCGCGCCCTGGCCGAGAACCTGAAGAACCAGAAGGTGTTCGCCCGCGAAGAGCAGCAGCTGTGGCAGTGCCGGAACTGCGGCTACACCTTCATCGGCAAGTCGGCTCCGCTCAAGTGCCCGGTGTGCGCACACCCCCAGAGCTACTTTGAGCTGAAGAAGATCAATTACTGATGTGACCCACCCCAGAGGGACGACGGCAGTCGTCCCTCTTTTGCTGTTCAGAGCAGCGGCCGTTCCGGCAGAAAGATTATTGTCCCGCGGGAAGAATAGATCAGCCGCTGCACGGCGCAGCCGTACAACAGAAACAGCACCGCCAGCACCAGCACGGCCAGCAGCAGCCCGCGCAGCCAGTGCCGGTGCCGTGGGCGGAAGGAACGGTGTGCTCCGGGCCGGTATCGCATGGTCTGCGCCTCCTTTTTTGCATTTGCCCATCCTATGCAGGGCCGCAGACGATTGTGCAGCCGGGGCCGCTGTGGTATCATAACAAGAGAACCATCTGAGCTGAAGGAGTTTTTATGCTGACGATCACCTTACTGGGCACTGCCGCCACCATGCCGCTGCCGGACCGCGCCCTCAGTACGGCCTTTGCAGCCTGCGGCGGCCACGGCCTGCTGTTCGACTGCGGCGAGGGCACCCAGGCGGCGGCCCGCCGTGCCGGGGTCAACCTGATGCGTGCGGACGCCGTCTGTCTGACCCATTATCACGGCGACCACATCTTCGGCCTGCCGGGTCTGCTGCAGACGCTGGGGGCCCAGGGCCGCACCCGGCCGCTGCTGCTGGTGGGACCGAAAGGGCTTGCCGGCATCTGGAGCGCCGTGCGTGCCCTCACCGGGCCGCTGCCCTATGCCGTGCGCCTGCAGGAAGCAGACGGGCCGCTGGCACTGGATGCGCTGTCGGAGGGCTGGCCGGCGGGTGCTATGCTGCGCCCCTTTGCCACCCGGCACCGGGTGCCCAGCGTGGGTTATCGGTTGGAGCTGCCCCGGGCAGGCCGGTTCGACCCGGCCCAGGCCCGGGCGCTGGGGGTGCCGGTGCAGCAATGGAAACTTCTGCAGCAGGGGCAGAGCGTTCTCGTGAAAGGCCGCACCGTGGCCCCGGCGGAGGTGCTGGGCGCGTCGCGCCGGGGGCTGAGCATGGTATTCTCCGGCGACACGGCCCCCTGCGCCGCGCTGGAGCAGGCCGCACAGGGCGCTGACCTGCTGATTTGCGACGCCACCTATGCGCTTCCGGAACAGGAAGCCCAGGCAGCTCAGTGGGGGCACAGCACCTTTGGGCAGAGCGCCGCGTTGGCGGCCCGCGCCGGGGCGCATCGCCTCTGGCTGACCCACTATTCCCCCATGATCACCGACCCGGAAGCAGATCTGCCCCAGGCGCAGAGCATCTTCCCGGCGGCAGTGTGCGGCGCAGACGGGATGCAGATCACCCTGCAGTACGAGGAGGCGTGACCCATGCAAAACATCCGATTGGACGCCGGTGCGGCGGCTCTGCTGGCCCGGCTGCACGGGGCCGGATATGCGGCCTACGCGGTGGGCGGCTGCGTGCGGGACGGTCTGCTGGGGCGCACCCCGCAGGACTGGGACCTTTGCACCAGTGCCCGGCCGGAGCAGGTGCTGGCATTGTTCGGGGAGGGGCAGTGCATCCCCACCGGGCTGCAGCACGGCACCGTGACCATCAAGTACGGCGGCCAGCTGTACGAGACCACTACCTTCCGCACCGAGGGGGCCTATACCGACGGCCGCCACCCGGACGAGGTACACTTTGTGCCGGATGTGCGGCAGGACCTGGCCCGGCGAGACTTTACCATCAATGCCATGGCCTACAACGATGCCGAAGGGCTCATCGACCCCTTTGGAGGGCAGCAGGACCTGCAGCAGGGCATCCTGCGGGCCGTGGGCGACCCCGCCACCCGCTTTGAAGAGGATGCCCTGCGCATCCTGCGGCTGTACCGGTTCGCGGCGCGGTTCGGCTTTGCCATCGACCCGCCCACCGGGCAGGCGGCCCGGGCACTGTGTGCCCATCTGGACTGCGTGTCGGTGGAGCGGATCGAAGAAGAGCTGTCTAAATTGCTGGCAGCACCCGCCCCGGCGGCATATCTTGATGAAAAAATACTAAAAGTTATCATTCCGGAGCTTTCCGCCCCGGCATTGCAGGCCGCAAAGCCGGTGGTGGATGCCTGCCCGGCGGGCACAGAGGACCTGCCCGTGCGGTGGGCCGCATTGCTGATGAGCCTTGGCGAGGACGGCACCCGCAAGGCCCTGAAGCGCCTGCGCTGCTCCAACGCCTGCATCGAACAGACGGCGGTGCTGGTGAGAGAGGTCCATCCGGGAGCTTTCTCTTCGGACACGATCTGGGGCATTCCATCCCCCGCCCTACTGCCTGCGGCAGCAGGGTCCCACCCTCCGGACGGTCCTCAGAGAAACTCCCGGACGGGCCTCGGACAGGACGCTGCCCCCGATACGGTCATCCGCATCCGGAAACTGCTGGGCCGGTACGACCTGCACACCGTGCAGCGGCTGGCGGCGCTGGGCGCTGCCATGGAGCCGGAACAGGCGGCTGATTTTGCCGCGCAGGCAGAATTGGCCGCACAGCTGGACGCCGACGGCGTGTGCTGCCGGGTCAGCCAGCTGGCCGTGAACGGCCACGACCTGATGGCGGCGGGCATCCCGGCAGGGCCCGGCCTGCGCAGGACGCTGGAAGCCTTGCTGGACGCGGTCATCCGGGGGCAGCTGCTCAACGAGCGGCAGTGCCTGCTGGACGCCGCAGGGCAAATTTCTGCGTCTTGACAACTGGTTTTTGCCGCGTTACTATTATACTACTATTTTAGTGTGTTGAACACGCCAAAGGAGAAGCTATGACCACACAGAACTCTGCGCCCCGGCCCCCGCGCGCCCTCATTGCCATGAGCGGCGGCGTGGACAGCTCGGTGGCTGCCTGGCTGATGCAGCGGGACGGGTACGACTGCACCGGCATCACCATGCGCCTGACCCACAACGAGATGCTGGGGCAGTCCGGTTTCCACACCTGCTGCTCGGAAAAGGACATCGAGGACGCCGCCGAGGTGGCCTTTGCCCTGGATATCCCTTACGAGGTGCTGGACTTCACCGCCGACTTCCGGGAACAGATCATCGAGAAGTTCGTCCGGGTGTATGAGGCCGGCGGCACCCCAAACCCCTGCATTGATTGTAATAAATACATGAAGTTCAATCATCTGTTGAACTGGGCGCAGGCCCACGGCATGGAATATGTGGTCACCGGCCACTATGCCCGGGTGGAACAGGACCCGGACACCGGCCGCTGGCTGCTCAAAAAGGGGCTGGATGAGGGCAAGGATCAGAGCTATGTGCTGTACAACCTCACCCAGCAGCAATTGGCTCATGTGCGCCTGCCGCTGGGGGCCCTGCACAAGACCGAGGTGCGTGCCATCGCCGAGCAGCATCATTTCATCAATGCCCGCAAACACGACAGCCAGGACATCTGCTTTGTGCCCGACGGCGACTATGCCCGCTTTATGGAGGGCTTTACCGGCAAGCACTACCCCGCCGGTGATTTTCTGGACGAGAGCGGCAAGGTGGTGGGCACCCACAACGGTGCGGTGCGCTACACGCTGGGCCAGCGCAAAGGCCTTGGGCTGGCACTGGGGGCCCCGGTGTACGTCTGCGGCAAGGACATGCAGGCCAACACGGTCACCGTCGGCCCGGAGAGTGCTTTGTTCGACCGCATCGTCTATGCGGAGGATGTGAACTGGATCGCCATCCCGGAGCTGACCGGACCGCTGCGGGTCACGGCCCGCACCCGCTATCACCAGACCGAGCAGGCCGCCACCGTTTACCCGGCGGAAAACGGCTTCCGGCTGGAGTTTGAGCAGCCCCAGCGCGCCCCCACGCCCGGCCAGTCGGTGGTGCTGTATCAGGGGGATGTGGTGCTGGGCGGCGGCATCATTACGAGAGTGGAAAAGTAACAAGGAGACAAAACGCAATGCAAGATCAGTATTCCCGCACCCAGATGCTGCTGGGCGCAGAGGCAATGGAAAAGCTGCACAATTCCCGCGTGGCCGTGTTCGGCATCGGCGGTGTGGGCGGCTACACGGTGGAGGCACTGGCCCGCAGCGGTGTGGGCGCACTGGACCTCATCGACGACGATAAGGTCTGCCTGACCAACCTCAACCGCCAGATCATTGCCACCCGCAAGACCGTGGGCAAATTCAAGGTGGATGTGGCCGAGGAGCGCGTCCACGACATTGACCCGGACATCAAGGTCACTACCTACAAGACCTTCTTCGGCCCGGAGACCCAGGACAGCTTTGATTTTTCTCAGTTCGACTATGTGGTGGACGCCATCGACACCGTTACCGGCAAGCTGGCCCTTGTGATGAAGTGCAAGGAAGCCGGGGTGCCCATCATCTGCTCCATGGGCGCCGGCAACAAGATGGACCCCACCCGCTTTGAGGTGACCGACATCTACAAGACCTCGGTCTGCCCGCTGGCCAAGGTGATGCGCACCGAGTGCCGCAAGCGCAAGATCAAGCACCTGAAGGTGGTCTACTCCAAGGAGCCCGTCATGACCCCCATCGAGGATGACTCCATCAGCTGCAAGTACCACTGCATCTGCCCCCCGGGCACCCAGCGCAAGTGCACCCAGCGCCGCTCGGTGCCGGGTTCCAACGCCTTTGTGCCCTCGGTGGTGGGCCTGATCATCGGCGGCGAGGTCGTCAAAGATCTGGTGGGCTTTGTGCCCATGAAGGGCTGATCTCCGTTTCCAGAACGTAAAATGTGCAAGAAAAAATCCCATCTGAACTGCTTCGGACGGGATTTTTGTGGCGCTTGTCAAGGGGCGGCACAAACCGCACCCACAGCAAAAAGCCCCGCCGACAGAGGGAAAGGTGTCAACGGGGCTTGCGGGAATGTCGTTATTCAGGAACGGTCAGAAAGCGGCTCAGTCGTCGGCGCTCTCATCCAGGTTGCCCAGCTTCTTGGCCTGCTCCACCACGGCGGGCACCAGCATTTCGGGCAGGATCTCGTAGCGGGCAAACTCGGTGGTGAACCAGCCGCGGCCCTGGGTGGTCTGCCGGATGAAGGTGGTAAAGTTTGCAAGCTCTGCCAGCGGCACTTCAGCGATGATGGTCTGCAGGCCGTCCTCGTCCGGCTCCATGCCCAGCACGCGGCCGCGGCGCTTGGTCACATCGCCCATGATATCGCCGGTGTTGTCGTTTGGCACATGAGCCTTCAGGGTGTGGATGGGTTCCAGAATGACCGGGCCGGCCTCCGGCATAGCGGCCTTGTAAGCCAGCTTTGCGGCCATAATAAAGGCCATCTCGGAGCTGTCCACCGGGTGGTAGCTGCCGTCCAGCAGGGTGGCTTTCAGGCCCACCACGGGGTAGCCTGCCAGCACGCCCTTTTCGGCGGCAAGGCGCACGCCCTTTTCAACAGCCGGGAAGAAGTTCTTGGGCACGCTGCCGCCGAACACCTTCTCCTCAAACACGACCTGCTCGCTGTCGCAGGGCTCGAAGTTGATGATAACATCACCGAACTGGCCGTGACCGCCGGTCTGCTTCTTATGACGGCCCTGCTTCTGGCAGGCCTTGCGGATGGACTCGCGGTAGGCGATACGCGGAGCCTCGAGGCCGATCTCCACACCGAACTTATTCTTCAGCTTGGCCTTGACCACGTCGAGGTGCTGCTCGCCCAGACCGCCGATGATCTGCTGATGGGTCTCGGCGTTGTTGACGTAGCTCAGGGTGGGGTCTTCTTCCATCAGACGGGCCAAAGCGCTGCTGATCTTGCCCTCGTCGCCCTTCTTGGCGACGGTGACAGCCATGAACAGGCTGGGCTTCGGGAAGACGGGTGCGGGCAGCTTGACCACGCGGGAAGCGTCGCAGAGGGTGTCGCCGGTCTTTGCGCTGACCAGCTTTGCCACAGCGCCGATGTCACCGGCACCGATGCCGTCGGCGTCCACCTGCTTCTTGCCGATGACGGTGAGGGGCTTGCCGATCTTTTCCGGCTCGCCGGTGCGGGCGTTGACCAGCGGCTCACCGGCGGTCACCTTGCCGCTGACCACACGCAGGTAGCTCAGTTTGCCCACGAACGGGTCGGCCACGGTCTTGAACACATAGGCGGCGGTGGGCTCTGCCTCGGTGCAGTGGAGCTCCACAGGCTCGCCGTTGGCGTCCTCGGCCAGGGTAGCACCGTCGTGCTCCGGGCTGGGCAGCAGCTTGTGCATGTTGAACAGTAGCATATCCAGAGCCTGCTGGTTCACAGCACTGCCGCAGAACACAGGGGTGATCAGGCCGTCCTTGACGCCCTTGCGCATGCCTTCCACGATCTCCTCGGTGGTGAAGGGCTCGCCGCCGAAGAACTTTTCCATCAGCTCGTCGTCGGTCTCGGCAATGGCCTCGCTCATGGCCTCGATCAGGCCCTGGAAGCGGTGGCCGATGTCGGGCAGGTCCACCTGGATCTGCTTGCCGCTCTCGTACTTGAAGGCCTTCTGGCTGAACAGGTTGATGTACACGGGGGTGCCGTCG
>OLVW01002792.1_pt1 | contig 11964 bp, 14 predicted proteins | sample 1673301 | NCBI WGS metagenome assembly OLVW01 (sample SAMEA3178941, study PRJEB25190) | human gut metagenome
TGGGCTTGGAGTGATTCTCATACCAGTATGTCAGCCAGTCCCCGAAGGGCATCTCTGACCGCACCTTCTCCGGCTTCAGCCCGCCGCACGCTTCTTTGAGCTTTTGAAGCTTCTCGACGCACTCCTTCTTGGTTTTAGCGAGGGCATTTTTCGTTTTGGGATAACCATTGTCATCGTAGCCAATGACGACGCGGCCTTCCCACCGACCATCCTTGCGCTGCCTTACTGTCCCGTCGCCGGCTTTTCGTTTTCTTGCCACGGTTTCAACTCCTTCCCGAAGATATCCTCCATAAATCCGCCCACGATGCCGCAGGCCTGTTTCTGCATATCCGATGTGACATGGGTGTAGGTGTCCAGCGTGAACGACGCATTGGTGTGACCCAGAATGCCGGAGAGGGTCTTGGCATCTACACCGCTGGTGAGAGCGTAAGTTGCGAAGGTGTGGCGCAGATCGTGGAAGCGAATACTGGGCAGCCCCGCCCGCCGGAGCAGCGTCTTCATGTGGAGGTAGGCCGAGCCGGGGTTGACAGGATCCTCCGGCTTCACTGGGTCGGGGAATATCCATTGACTGATAGCATCCGCTTTGCGCCGCCGTAGGATGTCAGTCACGCTGTGCGGCAGGATGATGGTACGCATACCTTGGTTGGTCTTTGTCTCACCGACGGTATACTCGCCCTTCCGCTGGCTGTGGAGGGTTCGGCATACCTTCAGCGTACCGGTATTCCCATCGAAGTCGCTCCATTGCAGGCCACAGATTTCGCCGCGGCGCAGGCCGGTCATCAGTTCCGTCTGGAAGAAGTCTCGCCACACCTTGTCCTGCTCCACAACTGCGAGGAAGGCGTCCAGCTCCGCGCGGGTGAGAATGCGCTTGGGCTTGTAGTTGGGCTTGGGCGCCGTTGTCCCCTCAGTAGGATTTCTGGGAATGACATGCGCCTGCACCGCGTCCTTCAACGCAGCGTGGAGGGTGGAGTGAATGTGGCGCACCATAGAGTCGGAGAGCTGATGCCCCATCTCGGGGTGCTCGTGGATGCGCCCCTCCGTTTTTAGGCGGCGGTACATCCGCTGGATGTCCTGCTGGGAGAGGAGGGAGATCTGCTTGTCGCCCAGCTGCGGCTTGATGTAGTATTCGATGTAGCGGCGGTAGCCCTCGAGGGTACCGGGCCGCACCGTACCCGCCTTGTACTCCGTGAGCCAGCGGTCCAGCCACTGGCCCAGCGTCATGCGACTGTCCTCGGTCAGCTCCACATCGCGGTAGCACTCGATGTTCTGGTGCAGCTTATCCAGCAGAGCTTTTTGGGTCTTGGCATACACATGACGGAACAGCGGCTCGCCGTTTTCCCGGTGGCCGATGACGATGCGACCCTCCCAGCGTCCGTCGTCACGCCTTCGCACCATGCCGTCGCCGGCCGGTCTTCGTTTTGCCATGTATTTCACTTCCTTTGGATTCGTTTTCTTTTTGTAACACAAACAACTACCACACTTTTGCGGAAATAGCTATTGCTTTTCTCAATTCTTTTTCTGCGTTTTGAAGTGCAAATTAGGTGTAAATTGGATCAAAATCGGGGCATGGGGCCGGTAGAGCGTCGGCGGAAACCCTTGAAAACACTGAGGAAACTGGAACTCGGAGCGTTCCACAGGGTACAAACTCCCGAAAGGAGCGTTCCTCTGTCCCCGGTCACAAACCCTTGAAAATGCCCGCACTGCGGGCATTTGTGGGACGGACCGGGGCGTTTACGACCCCGGTCCTTTCTCCTGCTTTTCTTTCGTCGACTGCAAATCGGTCTGATTTTCGGTTATCCTGCCCGGTCAAGCATCCACGGCGCATCACCCCCTTCCGGGCAGAACACGCTGCGGTAGGTACTGATGTCCGGCACCATGCCCTGTTCCAGCATGATCTCACTTTGCAGCAAGCGCACGCACAGCTCCGCATAGACACTCCGCATCTTGTCCCGGCCCTGACGAGCGAAGTCTCTTTGCTCATCGGTCAGATCACCGTAGTGTTCATCGCAGAGGAACAGGCGAAGCTCCTCTTCATCAATGGGGTGGGCATGATCCTTGTTCCACGCCCACCGGATGTAGCGCACCGTGTCGTGCGTGCGTCGGATAACCATCATCGGGTCATGGTCTACGATAAAGTTTGCGATCTGCTGCATCATGCGCTCTCTTCCTCCTTCTTCTCGTTCTGCCGATTCAACTCGGCCAATCGTTTCTCTGCCTTTGCCCGCTCCATGTCACGCTCCGCCCGCAGGAATTGCCGCTGATAGTTCAGCTCCAGCGCTTCCTGAATGGGACGGATGGTGTAGATGAGACTGCCGTTACGCACACGGCCGTCCTTCGTGGTGATGGTGCTGGGCTCGGTGCGGATGAGCCCCTTCTCCTCCAGACCGGCCACATACTTCCGCACGGTGTTCTCGCTCAGCTGCACCGCCCGACCGATGGTGCGGTAGCTGGGATGACATTGGTAGGTTCTGCGATCCTCGCAGCGCAGAAGGTAATTGTAGACGGCGATCTCGTGAGAGCTGAGTCCGAGATTAAAGACTTCGTTGGGGACGAGATAGTAGTGTTTGTTCGGGTCCCGCTTGGGCCAGCGCTGGAACATCAGGCATCACCTCCTGTCTGCGCATCGACCCACCGACAGAACTTTTCTTTGGGTACCACGATGCGGCTGCCGATCCGCAGCGCTGGGAAGCCCGTCTCGTGCATGAGCTCATAGGCGCTGGAAATGGACACGCCCAGCACCTGCGCCACCGTGTTCGCGTTGAGGAACAGCGGCAGCTGGTCATAGTTGGTGAATGTGGATTCTTGCATTGGATTCCTCCTTTATAATTTTTTGTTGAGAGCTGCAAGCAAAAAGCTCCCACTGAAAAAGTGGGAGCAGTATCCATATTGCAAATTTTGAACCTCATGATAGAATAGAAGCATGAGGAGGTGAGCCGATGCCGTTGGTGAAATACAGGATCTACGAACTGTCCGCCAGAGCCGTGATCAGCTACGGAAGGCAGCAGGAGGGTGCATACGCCTTCCATCTCAGCGCCGCTGAGACAGAGAGATGCAAATCACTTTCCGTGCCTCACGAGCAGGATGATAACGCGCTGTTCTATCAAATCATGTGCGTGCTGCACGGCGATGCCTTCACCGGAAGACCCGGTGGGCAGCTGGTGACTGACCTCTCGGACATCATTTTCTATATGGACTTCTCCGGCATCTTCGACCGGAGCGGCGCCAGAAAGAAACACCTGATTCGGCAGGAGAAGGCCAGGGCCCTGTTCCGTCCCGAAGGTGTCAGCCTGGACTTTGGCTCCGGCCCGCATCGCTATCTTGCCTTTGAGCGTTCGGGCAGCATGAGCCGGCAGGCGCGGCTGACCTTCATCCGGGAGGATTTTTATGACACGGTGCGCCGCCGCATCATGATGGATATGACCATCGGTGACTGCCAGCTCAGCAAGCTCTACGCCTACAACGGCCTGATGCTGTCCAGCGGTATCCGCATTGACGGCATCGGCATTGACCGGCCCCACCGGGTAGTGGTCGTTGACAATCCGGTACGAACACCCCCGCCCACAGAGGTGATCACGGTGGAGGACGACGGCACGCAGAACAGCACCCGCAAATATCACCGGGTGGAAACGATGGCCGATGTCGAGGTCACCTGCTTCGACGGCGAGGGCCTGATCTCCAAACAATACGCCCGGCTTGTTGACGAGAAGCTATGCGGGAAGAAAGTCCACACCTCGTTTCAGATCCGTATGCCATATGTGAAGGGTATGCTGCATGAGGTAGATTTCAAGGATTATCTTGACCGCAGCGGTGCGGACACCATCACCGATCTGTGGGGCGTGCAGCATCCGATTCAGAAGGTCGATATCATCCTTACCAAGAGTATGTTCAAGGGCTGCGGCTGGCTGACCGGAAGCGGTATGAGCTGGGAAGACTATTGGGTGGTGTTCCGCAAGTACCGCCACGCGCTGTACATCACGAATGTCAGCAAGGAAAAGCCGGAGAAAACGACAGAACTGAACTATCAGTTTTTGAATACGGTATCCCTCAAGGCGGATGAGTTCCGCCCCGCCGATCTGCCGGACGGCTGGGATCACAGCCCAGAGACGGACGAGCGAAATTGGCTCACCAAGCAGACGGAGCTGGCGTATTACAGCTTCTGCGCCGACGAGTCGTTTCGGCAGAATTATTTTCTGGAGAAGTTTGAGCGGGTCAGCTGGTGGGAACGGCACCGGGACCGAGACCAGATCCTTGCTGCCGTTCTGAAAAAGAATCCACGTTTCATCAATGAACCGGTCTATGCCAAACGGTTAGAGGCCGAAGCGGACAAGATCGTAGAACAGTACGCCGTCGGTCGGCTGATTGTGGCGGGAGACAACCGATATCTTTCCGGGGATCTGCTGGATTTTCTGAACTGCCTGCCTGTTACGAAAACCGGAACAAGTAAAAAAGCGAACACCTTTATCAATTTTCGCTGGGGGCTGGAGTTAAACCATCAGAATTTCTTTGCTCCGGGCGCGGCTTACCAATCCGGTCATGTCTGCACGCTGCTGCGCAATCCGCACATTGCCCGGAATGAAGAAATGCAGCTTTATCCTCTTGAAGACAGTAAAAGTCTACGCGATCAGTATCTCGGCCATTTGACGGATGTTGTTATGGTTGGCTACACTTCACTCGCCGCGGAGCGTTTGGGCGGTGCCGACTACGACGGCGACATGATCAAGACAATCAGTGATCCCATTTTGAACGAATGCGTGGAGCGAAACATCCATCACGATCCTCCGCGGCTGCGGAGCGTATTTTCCCGGTCGCACAACCTGCCGCTGCTGATGATCCCCACGGCCCAGCCCCAGATCCGCAATGCCGACGACTGGGAGGCTCGCTTTGAAACCGTCCGCAGCACCTTCTCCTCCCGCGTCGGCCAGATCTGTAACGCCGCACTGGACCGCAGCATCATTGCCTACAACGAAAACTCCGACGCCGAGGAGCGGGAGCGCTGCCGGGAGGAGACGGAGACATTGGCCATTCTCACCGGGCTGGAGATCGACTCGGCCAAGAGCGGCATCCGCCCTGATCTGGATGACTATCTGACCCATAAGACCGTCAAGCGCAGCGACTTCCTCAAATATAAAACGCTGGTAGAGGAGATGGAGACCCGGCGTGCCTGGTACGAGCCTACCCATGCGGTCAAGGTGAAGTCGTTTTTCAAGAAGGTGGATTGGAGCAAGGTGGACTCCAATGTGGAGCGTTTGCCGTATCTGGCGCAGCAGTTGAAAAAGAACACACCGCGTATCAAGGCAAGGCCCGCCAAGGACGAGGAGCTGTTTTCCTTCGCCCGGCAGTCGGACTGGAGGGAGCAGCTGAACTCTGATAAGCTGGCGGCGGTGGAGGCGCTGCTGCGGGATTACGATGCCTGTCTCTCCCGCATCCGGGCCTGCCGCGTTCCGTTGAAGGAGAAAAAGCGGAAGAGCGATGTGGAGCGCATTCTGTATGCCAGAGGGCAGGAGGATACATACGATCCTGACGAGTTGTACGCCCTGTTCGGCAGCCTGCCGCCGGAAAAGGTGTCCGCTCTGCGGCAAGCCATGCAGAAGCAGGCATGGCACCTCATGGACGAGGATGCACGGGAGCGCTTCCTGCGGGAATGGCTGCCGGAGCCGGAGTTTGGGGATGTTTACGACCTGCTGACCGATTTCCGCTTCGGCGGCTACCGTATCCTCGGAGACATTGTCTGTGATATGGAGGATGAGAACACCGGCAGGGAGAAAAAACAACTGTTCCGCGAAAGCGACTCGAAAGCCTTCACCGCCATGATGAGCGCCTTCGCGGACAAATCCGCATCCCGAAGCTACCGTGACGCCGTAACGGTCAAGTGCCGGGAGCTGCTGACCGCGATTGTAAGACCGGCTCTGGCCGTGCGCTATGTGGTGGCCCTCGGCAGACGCGACCTGCTGTGGGAGCTGCTGCCGGAGTATATCGAGAAAAATGTTCTGGAGGTGCGGGATGATTAACGAATGGGAGGAATTCTGCGCGTATACCGGAACGGTTTCCTATACCGCCAGCAAGAAGAGCGATACGACCTGGCTGGGCCGCTTCACCTTTGCCACGATCCTGGAGTTTGAGGGAATGGCTCGGATTTTGACCGTCCTGGCCCGCGGGTATCTGTTCCACAGCAAGGACGGAGCGGTCATTTCGGGTGATCCGCATGATCGGATCGACTACGCCCGCCATGCGCTCTGTGCCTGGTGCAGTATTCCGGAGGACAGGAAGCGTGCGCCGGACAAGGAATGGCAATTCCAAACAGACTTTTCGGAACTACACACGGAATTTCCGGAGCTGGTGGATGCGGATGGGACCGGCTGGTTTCTCCGCCATGTTCTTCGCGCTGCGGACTTCATGCTGACGCACCCGGAAAAGGTGCGCAGCACCTCGCTCAAGTATGCGGAGGTCATTCAGTCCAAGTTTGCCGCCGCATGGCGAAGCAAGGTGATGCAGTATCAGATCCCGATTTTCGCACCCCAAACCAAGGGTGCCTGGACGCTGCGCTTTGACGATGTCCTTGCCGATGCGCTGGAGCTGGGACCGCTGCGCAGAGAGGGGCCGGAGCTGCCGCCTGAACTGGCAGAGAAAGTGAAAGCGGCGCTTCCGAAGGAAATTCCAGCCGAGGTTGTCTGTACGCTGATCCGCTATTACCTTGCCAACCGGCAGGATGATTGCGAATGGGCCGTCCTGCCGGTGGCAAGCTTTGACGCCTACTTCGGGGACACCAGCTTCAGCAAGAAGTACCTGCCCAAGGTCCCGGCGGAGATCGTGGAGCGGAGCAATGCTTTCGGCATCAGCCGGTATCGGATCACAGAAGAATATCTGCCATAAGACACAGACAGCGGGACAAGCCTTTACGGCCTGTCCCGCTGCTTTCTCTGCCCGGATTCTGAAAAATGTTTTCTTTGTCTATGGCGGTGCATCCGTTGAGCCGCCGCCTATGCTCTACTCCTCGTCATCATCAGACCACGAGGAGATCATGTGAATATCCCCGGTGTCCATGTCCATCGCCATGTGATCTCCCATGCGCATCATGAGATTCCCATCGGAGTCCATCGCCATGCTGTCAGAAATGCTCATGGCGAAGTCGCCGTCATCGTAGTCAAAAATGTACTTTGACATACCGTGCACCTCCAATTTTAATCATCGTATTCCGGATAGTCAGGCGCCCACTCGGGCATCCAATGCGCTTTGTTTCTGCGGTTTGCATTGTGAGTTCTCTGGTGCGATCTGTGGTTCGGATTCATCTGATTGGCCCGATTGTCAGCGTCAGCTTGATATGCCTTGTTATTGGGATTATGCAGATTTGCCCAGTGATCCAGTTGTGCTTTGGTATGTGTTTTTCCTGATACCTTTCCCATAATCAGCCTCCTTTCTGAACCGAAAAAAGCCCACGCACTTTGCTTCGTGCGTGGACTGCGATCATCCGGAAGACCGCTTTGCACGCAACAAAACAAACCCGACGAAAGAACACTTTCTTCGGTTCGATTTTGTGGTGCAAAGCATCGAAACAACAGGGGGACAACGACAGTCAACCAGCAAACTGCTTTCTCAATTCCATAATGAGAATTTGATTGGAATCAATAGTTTCGAGGATTTACTCATTTGTCCGCTAAATTGTCTATATCACTACATAGGTTCAATATGATTCGTACTCTCATGATACGAATGGTTGAAGCTTAGGATAGTCCAACAATTCAGCGTTATCATGATAACATGAATGGGAAGCGAATGCAATGGGTAACTACACATTTCACCCCATGATTCCAATTTTATTGCCGTTTTCGTAAATATCCGTACCATCTTCACAGTGGTTGGGACCCTCGTACTCCACCCAACCGAAGCCCGCTACATAGACTTTGTCACCGGGCTGCAGTTCTTTAGGAGGTTTGGGCGGAGTTGGCTCTGGTGCGGAATTCTTAGCGGATGCCTGCCCCGTGGAAGGCTGGAGTTCGGAAGCTGTGGGCATTTCAATAGGCCCTATCTCCGGTTCAGGTTGCTCTTCTCGGGGCGCTTCTTGTCGCGGAATCGTTCCTTTTTCCTTCTCTGCCAGTGTTGTGGGTTCCTCAATTTCCGCAACGGTCGCTTCCTTTGCGTTCACAGCGGTTTCTGCGGCTGGGACGGGTGTTTCCTCGATTGCGTTGTCATGTGGCCACACAGCGGCGCACAGGGCGGCACATGCGGCAATCATTGTCACTATGATGAATTTCTTCATTTTCTTCATTTTTCTGCCTCCTTAGATGCGAAACGAGCGCCCAGTCCCATTGCCGTTCGGCAGGAGACTGAGTGCTCGTTTTCGTAGTGATTCAATTCTGCGGAGAGTTTCCACGCCAGTTCAAATCCGGCGATAAAGCTGTCGATAGAGGTATCCTCCGCAATACGGTCCTTTGCGTCGATGATTTGGAGTACCAACCGGCGCTCCGTCTTTCCCAACACCTCGCTAAGAGCTTGATGGCATTCATCAATTTCCTGTTTCTGAGCCTGGAGTTCAGGTGGGGTATAAAAGCTGTAAATTTCGAGTACAGAGCTCCACTTGCACGGGAAACGAGCCCCACTCTCACGGAGATTTAGCTCCACCGTCACGGGTGCGAGGTCCACGGTGAGCAGAGGGGCAAGGCCCCTCTGCTCACCCATAAGATCATATTACATCCGGTTCCAACGGTTAATAATCTTTCTGGACTGCTCCCAGATATCCTGTTCACTCCAGGTATATCCGTCACCCGGTTCCTCAGAGAACAGCGCAAGGATCTCAGCCTTAGCCTGCTCGGCGTTCTTTATGTTGTGGAACCAGCTCTGCAGCACAGTGCCCAGCATCTGGCGGGTAATCGTCAAATCAATCACCGGCCTCTCCGGAAACAGCCTCCGGGTTTCTCAAGCCGTGCCGTTCCCGCATGGAGACCTTGCCATCAATCAAGATCTCGTAGGCATTGTGGACGATACGGTCCATAATCGCCTCGGAAATGGGGCTGCGGTCATCAGAGTTGGGATTAATGCGCTCATACCATTCTTCCGTATTGTATTGGGTGCAGAAGACGGTCGCGCCCTGGCCGCTGCGCATCTCAACAATCTCCAGCAGGTTGTAGGATTCCTGGGGCGTTAGGCAGCGGATGAGCCACTCGTCCAGAATCAGCAGGTCATACTTTCGGTAGCTCTTAATCAGCTTTTTCAGCTCTCCGCTTGCCTGCGCCAGGCTCAACTCCTCCAGCAGCTCCGGAAGACGGATATAGCGCACAGACTTGTATTTGCGGCAGGCCGCGTTTCCGAGGGCGCAGGCCAAAAAGGTCTTTCCGCTGCCGGAAGCTCCCTTTAAGATAATGTGGTGGCCGTCCTCAATGTATTTACAGGTAGCAAAACGGAGGATTTGGCTTTTATCCAGCCTGCGGTCCTCGTGGTATTCAATATCTTCAATCATGGCAGCGGGAGTGGCAAAATGTGCTTCCCGGATGCAGCGTGCCAGCCTGTTTTGCTGGCGTCTGTTCCATTCCGCGTCAACCATTAGGGCAAACCGTTCTTCAAATCCAAGATGACTATAAGCAGCCGGATCGTCCAGTTGGCGTTCAAATTCGGCGGCCATCGCACTGAAACGCATTGCTTTCAATGCTTCAATGGTGGAATTGTTCATCATTTGCTGCCACCTCCTCTGCGGAAATAAGCAGCACCGCGGGTTATACCGTGCTGGGTATCAGCTCTCGGCGCCTCCGGTTCTTTCGGCACAGAAACCTTGTCCTGCCCATTTTTTAGAATGGTACTGAGCGTTCGGATAGACGGCGTAGAAGTGAATGCCAGAAGACGCTCACAGGCGTTTTCCAACCGTGCTGTGCCATAGCGGTCGGCCAGCTTTGTCATACTGGCACAGGCTTTGTAACCCTGTTCGGTTTCTTTGCCGCTTGTCAGAAAATAGCGGACAACAGCAGCAGTTTGTTCCCCAACAGAGCTGCCCCAGGCTGTAAATTCGGCTTCGTTGTAGTTCAGATACTTCTTGTGTTCAGGAGTCATATGCTCTGGCTTTACAACCGGATCGCGAAGCGCTTTTCGGTGACGTGTATGCATTGCAACTCTGGTTCCACGGTAGAAAACCTCAACCGTGTTTTGGGTCAGGCGCAGGTTCACCTTTTCTCCAATCAGGTCAAAGGGAACGGAGTATTTGTTCATGCCGTCAGAAACCAGATAATCGTGTCCAACCGTCAGATCAGGAGACCAGACCGCCAGCTCATATGCCGCAGTCGGAAGAGGTTTCATAAACTCCTGCTCTTCGGACAGATAGGCGCTTCTGCGGCATCCTTCCCGCTTTCTAAATGGGCGGGCATTCAATTCCTCCAGTTTTTCGGACACCGCTTCCTGCGCTTCGCGTATGGAAAAGAACCGTTGGTCCCGCAGCGCTGCCAGAATCCAGGTGGACGCAAACTTTACTGTGCCCTCCGCCAGAGGCTTGTCCTTAGGGTGCTCCACTCTGGCTGGGACAATTGCAGTATCGTAATGTTCGGCCAGTTCCTGGTAACTCCGGTTGAGAACTGTTTCATACCGGGTATTTTTACTCACGCCCGTTTTCAGATTATCCGGAATCAGCAACCGGGTCACTCCACCGAAGTAGCTGTAAGCATGGGCGTGGCAAAGAAGCCAGTTTTCCAGCTTCATGTCGTTACAGGCTTCGGCATAGGCATAGCAGCTGCAAGGGAGGACTGCAACAAACAGATACGTCTTGGAGATATCCCCGGTAACCGGGTCATAGATATCCAGCGTGTTGCCGGCCCAGTCCACCTGCATGGCATCTCCGGGCTTGTGTTGGATCCGCATGGTGGCTTTCGTGATCCGGGCCCACTGCCGGTATTTTTCGCAGAATTGCGTGTACATGTACGGCGTGGTGCCGTTGTTTTCACAGCGCCTGCAATATTCCGTCCACAACAGCGTCAGATTTACGCCTGGTCGTGCTAACTCCTTGTGGATGTAGGGGTAGTCAGGCTGGGTGTGCAGAGCCTCAGCTGTAGCCCTTTCCGGGAAAAGAATCCGTTTCAGCATTTCGCTGGTAACAGTATCATCCAACGGCCAGCTCAGACCTGCTTTTTTCGCTGCCTCCAAAACAGCACGAATCGTGTGTCTGGAACAATGTACGATTGAGGCAATGCAACGCTGGCTGTTCTTGGGATCGCTGCTCAACCGCAGGATTTCCAAGTAGTCTACCATAGGTAGCCCTCCTTATGATTTTAGTCACGCATTTCGCGTGCTGTCATCAGTATAAGGGCTATTGGCGCTCCTGCCCGTTAGGGTGGAGCTATTTTACCGTGATGCCGGGGCTAAACCTCCGTGCAGGTGGTGCTCACGCTCCGGAATTTACACGAGGCAAGCAACGAGGGAAATTCTTCTTCGGAAGCAAAATAGCGGCTCTCAATTTCAGGAAGCTCTTTGGTTTTCGAAAGGGCTTGGTTAATTATGCTCAAAATCCAATATTTGGATAGCAAAAGAATAAAATGACTAAAATCCACTCTATGAAAAATAAGCACCCAGAGAGACAGCCTCAAAAGGCCATTTCCTCTGGGTGCTCATTTCAGCGCTATTTTTCCAGCTCTTTGCTATTGGTCATACATAAAAGGCTTGTTTTGACCCCGGCATCATGTCATTAAGTTTGCGCACAAAACGCTCAATCACTTATGATGGTGATTGAGCGTTTTTATTTCATCGCAGGGAGACATATATAAACAATATTTCTCAAAAAACGCTTGACAAATCAATGAAAATCTAAGGCTTCGCCTTGAAAATGATGACATTTTTTAAGGCGGCCTTCCAAGTGAACAGAAAATCATATCCAGAACGTGTTCGGTCCGCATTGTTCCATGCAATAAATGTGGAGTTCACTAAAAATTTAGGAGAAATTCACAGGTCACGCGGAGAATTCTATGCACCAAAGTCTGTCAACCGCAGCTTTGCAGC
>OLVW01002794.1_pt1 | contig 11958 bp, 10 predicted proteins | sample 1673301 | NCBI WGS metagenome assembly OLVW01 (sample SAMEA3178941, study PRJEB25190) | human gut metagenome
GGCAACACAAAAATTTTATATTTTTTTAATTGTCTACTTGACGGGATGCACACCACGGCTCTCTTTGGAAGCGTCTCCTTTGCTGTGCAAATCAGGATTTAATAACTCTTATATGGTTTTTCCATCAATTTCACTACTTCATACAGCAACATTGTTGCTGCACCAGTTCCACCCTTAGAGTAAATCTCAGTATCTTCATCAGATTCCGATGTTCCAGCAATATCAAGATGTACCCAAGGTTTTTTCTCAACGAATTCACCTAAGAATCTTGCAGCGGCAGTTGCACCACATTTTTTACCACAGTTAGCGATATCTGCTACAGTAGATGCGTTCAGATTATCATATTCTTCATCGCCCATTGGGAGTCTCCAGATATTTTCTCCTGCAAGGATGGATGCCTGGACAATCTTGGACATAAGTTCGTCGCTGTTACTGAAAGCACCAGTGTAGCGGTCACCGAGGGCAACAACACAGGCTCCAGTTAAAGTTGCTACGTCAATTAATGTTGTAGCTCCACATTCACGGATTGCATAAGTAATGGCATCAACAAGTGCCATACGGCCTTCAGCATCAGTGTTAACAACTTCGATGTATTTGCCATTCATAGACTTAACGATATCGCCCGGTTTCATTGCCTTGCCGGAAATCATATTTTCACAGGCAGGAATAACTGCGGTTACGTTAATGCCAAGTTTCGCCTCTGCGATTGCACCCATAGCAGCGATAACTGCGGCTGCGCCGCCCATGTCACCATGCATGCCTTTCATGGCATTGCCAGGCTTTAAATTATATCCGCCGGAGTCAAAGCAAAGACCTTTTCCAATTAAAGCAATCTTTTCATCGTCTGTAACACGGCCGTTATATTCCATAACGATAAACTTAGCGGACTGTTTAGAACCACGGGCAACTGCCAGGTAGGAATTCATGCCGAGTGCTTCGCAATCCTGCTTTTCAAGAATTGTGCATTTGATATTGTTCTTTTCACAGATTTCCTTTGCCTTAGCTGCGAGAGCTGCAGGAGTCATCACGTTCGCTGGTTCATTTACCAGGTCACGGGCTGTTGTAACGGCTTTTGCCATCATTCTTGTGTACTGCTCTTCCTTTTTAAAGGATGCAGAATCAATTCCTGTCAGAATTCCAAGATGCAGCTCTGGAGATTCTGGCTTATCAGAAATGTATTTGTCAAAAGAGTAATCTGCGAGGAGAAGTCCCTTCATAGCAGAACTTAACCAGTAGGAAACATCTTCTCCGATTGCGGTCATAAGAAGGTTCTTTCCGTGGAAACGCTTTGCTTCCTTCATAGCCTGACCGAACTGTAACTGAAATCTTCTCGGAGTTGCCTTCTCAGGAATACCAATGAAAATCAGGTTATAATAAGGCTGTCCCTGATAAGAAAAATCCTTTCCTCGGAGACCGTATACCTTGCTTCCTCCAACGAGACCATCGGCCTGAAGACTTTCAAAAATCTCGCTAACTTTTCCAAGCTCGATACTCAGACGATTTTTATGATTGTATGTGACGAGCAATGTATCAAATTCGTAGTCCTCCAGATCTACGAGACGTTGTATTTGCATAAATGATACGCTCCTTTCTAAAAAATATTTTTATTTAAATAATTATAAGTTGCATTAAAATCGGGAAAAGTGCATACTATCCCCGATTATAATATGTAATATATATACGTTTTAGTGCATATATTCTTCAGCGTATATACAGTTATTTATAGTATAGCACAGTCAAATATTTTAAAACAGAAAAAACTTGTACACATTACATAAAATTTTGGTGGTAAGAGACACGGTTTTTGCGTAAACTACTTATAAACAGGGTAAAATCTTGTCAGAATAAATTGTAGTTAAATAAAGAGTGTTTGAGAAATCACTCCAGTAATATGTATGTTCCAATTTATGGGGAAAGTATTTTTCAAACACGCTCTAGTATACTTCATCTGTGATGAATTTGACAAAACAAATTTTTTTCTATATAATAATTAACAAAGCTAACTAACATTGTTAACCAGGAAAGAATAGGTGATAGAATGAATGAATACTCAATGATGACACAGGAATTGCAGGATCTGGCTGCACTTTCTATGGAACACGGACAGATTCCTTCAGGCCTGTATGACCAGTACCATGTACTGCGAGGTCTCCGTGATGTGAACGGTAAAGGCGTGCTGGCAGGACTTACGGATATTTCCACCATCACCTCTTCCAAAGAAGTTGATGGAAAGATGGTTCCCTGCGATGGAGAGCTGCGCTATCGCGGCTACGACATTCACGATTTAGTAGACGGATTTGTAGCAGAGCAGAGATTTGGCTATGAAGAAGTGGCCTATCTGCTTATTTTTGGACGTTTGCCACAGAAGCAGGAATTACAGGAATTTCAGAATCTTCTCGGAAGTTATCGTACATTGCCGACGAACTTTGTGCGAGACGTTATTATGAAAGCACCAGGTAAGGACATGATGAATACACTGCAGCGAGGCGTACTGACATTATACGGTTATGACGATATGGCAGATGACATTTCCATACCGAACGTACTGCGCCAGTGCTTACAGCTTACAAGTACTGTGCCGTTACTCGCAGTTTATGGTTATCAGGCATATAATCATTATGTAGAAGGCAAGAGTTTTTACATTCATTCTCCGAAGCAGGAACTTTCCACGGCGGAGAATATTTTGCGTATGCTCCGCCCAAATAAAAAGTATACACCACTTGAAGCAAGAGTTTTAGATATTGCCCTCGTACTTCACATGGATCACGGCGGTGGTAACAACTCGACATTTACCAATCATGTAGTAACTTCCTCTGGAACAGATACTTACTCCGCTATGGCAGCATCTCTTGGCTCACTCAAAGGGCCAAAACACGGTGGAGCAAATATCAAAGTTGTTCATATGTTTGATGAGATGAAGCAGGAAGTGAAGGATTGGAAAGACGAAGACGAGATTAAAAATTACTTGCTGAAGCTTCTCAATAAGGAAGCCTTTGATCACAGCGGATTGATTTATGGAATGGGACATGCCGTTTATTCTATCTCCGATCCAAGAGCAAGAATCTTCAAGGGATTCCTTGACAAACTCGCACGGGAAAAAGGTTACGATGAAGAATTTGAGTTCTATGACAGAGTAGAAAAACTCGCCGTCGAAACCATTCAGGAAAAACGCCGTATCTATAAAGGTGTAAGTGCCAATATCGACTTTTACAGCGGATTCATGTATCGGATCTTAGGGCTGCCAGACCAGTTATTCACCCCGATGTTTGCCGTGGCACGTATGGTCGGCTGGAGCGCACACCGTTTAGAAGAGTTAATGAACTGCGATAAGATTATCCGTCCAGCATACCAGAGTGTGGCTATGGATAAGGAATATGTTCCAATGAAGGATAGAATTATCGTGGAATAGTAAAGAGAATTTTAAAATAAAGCTATTTTTGGGAGGAAAATAACAAAAATATGAAAGCGAAAGACACAGGGAGTTCTGACTGGCCAGAAGGCGAGCCGTCAGCAGAACAAAAAGTGACTTTAGAGGACTACCAGCAACTAATCATCCAAATGCGAAAGGCCAATGTACAGTTTCAGCAAATGTGTAACATTCCATCAGGAGAACTGACAATGTTACTCACCCTGCGCCACCTGTTACTGGCAAAGGAATTTGTCATTCCGTCAGATATTGGGGATGCGATGAAGCTGTCAAGGCCAGCTGTATCCCGAATGCTCCATAATTTAGAGCGTAAAGGATATCTGGAAATGAAAAGCAGCGAAGAAGATCACCGCTACGTCAAGGTACAGTTCACCCAGACTGGAAAAGAACTTATTATCGAGGAATTTGAAAAATGCTGTAAGCTCTTAGAGAGGGTAAAAGAGCGAATGGGAGAAAAGGATATGTATAAGTTTCTCTATTATTACAGCCAGTTTTGCACGATTTTAGTAGATGAGATTTTTTGAGTATCTCTGACAGGAGAAGCAGCTTAATTCATTAGCATTTAAACACCTTCTAATGCTAATGAATTAAGCTGCTTTTTTCTGGCTTTGGAGCCACTCAAAAAGGGTATCTTCTCGGGGCAGGCATTATTCTTCGTATGAGCGAAAATGACTTTGGAGTCATTCAAAAAGGGTATCTTCTCCCGTTAGGAGCGTTTCCTCCTGCCTGCGGCAATCAGAATTCCTCCAGCTTCTTCAGCAATGCCATTTCCCCTGAAACCTTATACTTCGCACAGAACCGACATAATGCAAAGAGAACTTCCCCCAGCTTCTCTGACAATTCCTCATCACTGCTGAATTTTTTCTCTGGATCTTCCCCAGCGGTGCCGAGCTGTAAATTCACAACAGAAGTTAGCAGGTCTTTAAAGACATCTTCATCCTCAGTGGAAAACAGTCCGGCGGCGGCAGCCTTTTTCGCAATCTTCTGGCCGCGGATGAGAGCAGGGAAACTTTCTGGCACAAAGGCAATCTCTTCTTTTAAAGAGGTCTGTTTATGTCCTTCTTCCTGAGATTTTAACTTCTCCCAGTCGGCCTGCTGCTGTTCTACACTATCATAATGGCGGCCAGCAAATACATGAGGGTGACGGTGGATCATCTTGCGGGCGATGCCATCGATAACATCTTCGATAGCAAATTCGCCATTATCTTCAGCAACCTGGGACTGCAAAAGTACCTGAAATAAAAGGTCACCAAGTTCTTCTTTTAAATTAGCGCAGTCACCAGTCTTAGTGAGGTCAGTTACTGCCTGATTCACCTCGTAGGCTTCTTCTAATGTATATAACTTAAGAGATTCATGCGTCTGTGACTTATCCCACGGACAGCCATTCTCTCCGCGAAGTGTGGCAACAATCGCCTGTAATTCCTGAAAATTAAACTTTTTATCCATTATAAATGCTCCTCCTTCAAACAGAATAAAATGGAAAATAATCTTTAATAATATTTGGTCAATATTCAGCTATCCAATTACATTTCAAGTTAAAATGTAATATTGTCCCAATATCTATAAAATCTTTGTATCAAGTAAATACAAATAAAATATAAGTAGAATGCGACTGGAATTACTATCATGCAGAAGTAATTCTTAAATATGCAAAATTATGCAAAAGACTATTGTAAAAATATGTTATTTGATTTATTATATCAGTAAGTCACGAAAAAATCTACATCAAAAAGAAAGAAGGTTTAGGATTAATGAACAACTTTGGACGGGCAGTACTGGCAGTGGGGTTAAGTGCAGTCATGACATTTACAGGTCCAGAATACTTTTTTCAGTCAGGGGTAGAACCTGTAAGTGTTTATGCAGCAGAGGAGAAGGCTGTGCAGAGCAAGACAGCAGGAGATAATTCTGCAGAAGGCGAGAGCACGACAGAAGTGACAACAGAGAAGAAAGAAGAGAGTACGACAGCAACGGAAAGTCAGGAGAGTCAGACTTCTTCTGAAAGGGATACAAGCAGCGGTAATACAGAGCATTCGCAGACAGAACATACAACAGAAAGTACGAAGAGGAATACGTCTGGTACATCTGGTAATACAGATCAGGCAGAAGATACCGATTCTTCTACATCAGATACATCCGGGAATTCCTCTCATAGTAACGAAGAAGGAACAACTCAGAAGAAGGCGAAGAAGGACATTTCCTCAAGAGAAGATGCAGAGATTCGTACAAAGGCGATTAAGAAGATTACGGATCAGTTAGCAGAGGAAGACGCACCGGACGGAAGCGATAAAACGAGTACATTTATCCCGAAGATTTATAATGATACTCGTCTGGCTATGAAGAATAATAAGGAATACATTGCGGGATATGTATATTTTAATCAGACAGATAGTGCCTGGAATCAGAATGGCTACTGTATCGCTAAGGCTGGATGTGGTCCGACTTCCATGGCAGTAGTAATCACATCTCTTACAGGTAAGTGGGTAACTCCATTGGATACAGCCATCTGGGGCTATCAGCATGGCTTTTACTCAAGAGCAGGTTCCGCACATGAGATGATTCCTGCGATGGCAGCGGCTTATGGACTGAAGTGTCAGGGAGCAGGAACCGATTATAATGCGATTAAAAAGGCATTAAAAGAAGGCAAGCCAGTAGTGTGCCTTATGGGACCTGGATATTTTACCCGAGGCGGGCATTTTATGGTACTGGTAGCAATTGATAAGAACGATTGCGTAACAGTAGCCGATGTCGGAAGCAGGGTGCGTTCCGCTTACAAGTACAGACTGTCAGATGTAATCGCACAGTCAAAAGGTGCCAGTGCAGGCGGTCCATTCTGGATTATGTCCTATGATAAGGAGAGTAAGTCTGCGCTTCAGGAGAAGCAGGCGATTAAGGATTATACAGAAGAAGATATGGCAGAAGATTTTGCTGATGTTTCCTACATGAAAGTAAAGGGAAATCTTCCAGAAGTACTCCAGGAAGAGAAGGCAGATGTTTCTATGAAAAAGGTAGTATCTATTCTTAAGATGTCAACTGGTAAGAGCCTTTTAGATACAATCGGAGCAGGTAAAGGAACCGCATTGGCAGGCACTTCTAATGCGGGAAGTTCTGTACTTTCGCCAGTGAGCCAGAATAGCCAGGTTATTGTGGTGAACACAGATGCGAGTAATAAGAAAGCAGGTAGCCAGAGTGGAAGTACAGCACTTGCAGGAAGTGCTGCAGATACAGTGAGCCAGGGTCAGTCTGCGAAGAGGTCACAGAATCTGGCGCTCACACTGAAGCAGGATATCGCAAGAAGGCAGTGGGAGAAAAAGATTGATTTAAGCTGGATGGACAACTATATGCAAGGAACTTTGGAAAAATAATCTGTAAATTGAGGCGTGCAGGTTGTAGGAATGATTTTTCAAACACGCTCTAAGCTGATGAACAAATAAGTTGTGATAATTTAAAATAATGGACAAAGAATTATGAGAAAGATTAATTACAGAATTACAGTTAATATAACACAGAAGACGATGAAGCTTGGATTTCGCGCAAAGATGCCGGACGAGATGCAGGGAAAGCGCATCCGCGTGCAGGCTGTATTTACCCAGAGACAGGTAGAACGTCGTTTTCCGATGGAAGTAGTAATAGAAGAAGGAGAAGTTGGTGACCAGATTCGCGCAGATGCAGAGATATTGCTGCCATATGTATTTTACAGTCCGCCACGCCATAAGGTGAATGTTATTTTTACGCTTTGGTGTGGAGCGGAAGAGATTTGCTTAGATGACCAGCCATTTCCAGTGCAAAAGGAACTATTTGCCAGAGCGGAGATTGTCCGCAAGAGGAATCTGTTCAAGTTTGGACTTTGCTCTCTTGGACTGCCATTTTTACTGGTCAGAGATTATTTTAAGGAAGACAAGAATTTTATAAAGGCAGCGAAGCGGGCGAATGATACCGTATATAGAATTAGTGGTTATAATTATAGTGCCCGTCAGCAAAATACTGACTATTTCGCAGCCAGATACCGCAAATATATAGCGAAGAATAAGGTAAATCCGAATCAGATTCTTTTCCTTTCAGAGAGAGAGCCAGAGAAGAATGGGAATCTTATGCTTGTGAAGAAGTGGTTTGAGGAGAATGAACCCGAGGTAGAGATTACGACATTTATCAATACAAAGACAGTTGATCAGCTTCGCAAGAAGGAACTTCGGGATTGTGCGTTCAAATGCGCTACATCTGCAGTTATCATTTTAGAAGATTTCTATCCGCAGCTTCATAGCATTCAGAAACGCAGCGAGACAAAGATTGTGCAGTTGTGGCATGCCTGCGGAGCTTTTAAGACGTTTGGCCTTACCCGTATGGGTAAACAGGGCGGTGCGCCTCAGACATCAATGAATCACAGGAATTATGACCTCGTACCAGTCAGCAGCGATACGGTGAGAGATATTTATGCAGAAGCATTTGGCATTTCAGGAAGTAAGGTACAGGCGCTAGGAGTACCGCGTACAGATCTGCTTTTTGACTGGGATTATGAGGAGAAAAAGCGCGAGGAACTCTACGGGAAATATCCTATATTAAAGGAGAACAGGGTAATCTTGTTTGCACCGACATTCCGCGGAGATGGGAATAAAGATGCATATTATCCATTGGAAGCATTTGATGTGAATCACTTTATGGAAAGGCAGCCAGAAGACACGGTACTTATTTTAAAGAATCATCCATTTGTAAAGCAAAAGTTTACTGTGGATGCACAATGGCAGGACAGAGTACTTGATTTGAGCGGGGAAGAACATATCAATGACATCATGCTGATCAGCAACCTTCTTATCACAGACTACAGTTCCAGCGTATTTGAGGCAGCAATCCTTGAATTACCAATGCTTTTCTACGCATTTGATGAGAAAGAATACATGGACAGCAGAGACTTTTACTTTGATTATTCGCAGTTTACACCAGGTCCCGTTGTCACGGATTTTGAGGCATTATGCGAGGAATCTGCTGCCATGCTTCAGAATATTGTATCGGCAAATGAACAGGCAGATCTTAAGAAATTCCGCGAAACGTTCCTAAATACTGTCGATGGCTGCAGTACAGAGCGCATTTGCAGGAAAATAAAGACAAACTATATAAATATTTAACTAAATTGCAAAAAAAGTTTGACAGCTCATGGAAAATAATATAAAATATTGGAATCATGGTAGTTTGTTAAAATAAAAGCATTAATAAGCATGAATTTAAAGACAGCATCATGTAAGAATGTTGACAGCATAGTTGAGACATTATGAGTAACATGGGGATTCAAAGTTACTAAGGAGGACTTATTTTTATGAAAGGAATAGTATTAGCGGCTGGAAGAGGTACGAGACTGTACCCTATGACAAAGCCAGTTTGTAAACCGTTATTACCAGTATATGACAAACCGTTAATTTATTATCCAATTGCCACTTTACTTCAGGCAGGAATCAGGGACATTCTTGTAATTATTCCACCAGGGGAAGAAAGAGAGTTCCAGAACCTTCTCGGAGATGGAAGTGAATTAGGACTTCATATCGAGTTTGCAGTACAGAAAGTTGCGCGGGGAATCGCAGATGCACTTATCATCGGAGAAGACTTCATTGGAGATGATTCTGTATGTCTCGTATTAGGAGATAACATTTTCCAGTGCCATAATCTTGATGAGATCATGAAAGAAGCCATCAAGGATGACCACGGCGCAAAGGTATTTGGTTATTATGTAGATGACCCAAGACCATTTGGTGTTGTAGAATTTGATGAGAACGGACAGGCTGTATCCATCGAAGAGAAGCCAAAGAATCCAAAGTCTAATTACATCATACCAGGATTATACTTCTATGATAATCAGGTAATTGACATTGCTAAGAATCTTGAACCATCCGCAAGAGGTGAGTACGAGATTACAGATGTTAACTTAGAGTATTTAAGCAGAGGCCAGTTAAAGGTAATTCCATTTGACAGAGGGCTTACATGGATGGATGCCGGAACAGCAGACAGTATGTTAGAGGCAGCCGAGATTGTTAAGGCACTTCAGAAGTCAGGATGCTATGTAGGCTGCTTAGAAGAACTTGCATGGAAAGAAGGATTTGTATCTTTAGATAAGGTTCATGAGATTGGCGAGAGCCTCAAGATGACCAACTATGGACAGTACTTACTCAAATTAAAGTAAAAAGTTGCTATTTTACACAGGAGATAATGAGACAACCCGAATCAAATAACAATTTTTTATAGAAGAAAGCACAAAACTTCCCATATTTATACTAGAATGAAAATAAAACGGCAAACTGTCATAACAATTTCAAAACAACAGTTTCTAAAACATTTAACATTTTAAAAAAGATTATCTATTTTTTGGTTGACAGACTAGCTGCTTTATGATATACTACAATCAACCCAGAGGACATTGCACGGGTGCACATCATAAGAGAGAATATTATAGCACCAGAGAGGAGTACGTTATGCAGAGTACAGGAATAGTTAGAAAGCTTGATTCATTAGGAAGAATTACATTACCTATGGAACTTCGTAAAAGTTTCGATATTGGTGAGAGAGAGCCTTTAGAAATCTTCACAGAAGAAGATAAGATCATCATTAAGAAGTATAACCCTAGTGATATCTTTACAGGACAGTGTGAAGACCTCATTGAATACAGAGGTAAGAAGGTATCCAGAGATTCTATCCGCGAGCTTGCTAGAATTGCCGGATTTAAGCTGACAGAAGAGTAATCTTCTAACCCAGCTACTTCAACGGGAGTTCCCTGTGGTAGTATACAAGAGATAAAGATATGCCTTAAAAAACCAAGAACCAGTAGAGAGAGGCAAAACGGACAGCCCCCTCCTTTGCGAAAGCAGAGGAGGGGGCTTTTTTGCTTATTTATCTTCTCTCTCAACACGGTATTTGTCTCTTGCTGCCAGATATACAAGATTAACTATGGCAGATAATTCTATTTCATTGTTATAAGATAGAATAGGAGATTGTGTATTATGAGCATACTCCAAAATTTCTGCCATTGTTTGTGTATCTCCAGCTAGTGTTGCCTTTAGCATTCTTTCAGATTCTTTTGCTAATCGATATACATATCCCAAACTTTCATTTGTTAAAAGGAGTTCATTATATTTGTACATCAGCTCTCTGTTTGGAATAAAGACTTCTCCATCTTCATAAGTAAGTAACCCGTATATGACCATTGCAGAGTATATCTGGTTTTTTGTTGTTAATTCTTCTGCGGTGGCCGCATACTCTTGTACTTTCGCCTCTATATGTTCGCCGGAAATCATAAGAATAAAGTCTTCTCTGACTTCATCAATATTCCCTTTGATATAATAAAATATTTCATCATAGGGACCAGAACCTGTCCAGTAACTGCCTAGCTGGTTATCTGATAAAGCACAGATAATTGAACGGGGATTATAAAGCTGTTCACCCGATGCCGTACAATATCCATCATACCAGATTTTTAAATCATGTCTTGTAATTCGTGGTCGAATTGTGGTTTCACTATAAATTTGAAACAGTTTATCTACCTCCTCTTCTGAAAATCCAAAATAAGAGCTAAACCGTTCTCTTGTTGCCATGTTATATTCCACAAACATATTTAACTCTGAAGCGGCAGAGTATTTGGCTATTGGAAGTATTCCGGTCATATAAGCAAGTTCTACATATACCTAATCTTTCAGTAAGTTTTTAAGAAAAAGCAGGTATTCTTGTCTTTCTTTTTGGGAAATAAATGGCATATGAAATACTGCATCCCATTCATCCATTATAAACATAAATTTACGATTTGTTTTTTGAAAAATTTTTGCCAGGATATCCCAAAGTGACATTTCTTTTTTCAATTCTAATTCGGAAAATTCTTCAAGCAAATCTTCTTTTATTCCTGTTTTGATTCTATTAATATATTCTTCATAAGTTTGGCAATTCTCTGGAAGCCTGCTGAAATCAATATAGATAACATCATATTTATTTATATATTCTTCATATACCGGGCTTTTTGCTATCGCAAGATGTTCAAATATAAAACTACTATCTATTGCCTTGCCAAAATATGACGCTACCATATTTGCCATTACGGTCTTTCCGAATCGACGGGGTCTTGTGATACACAAAAATCTTTGTTCTCTTCCTATTGATGGAATCAATTCTTCTATTAACATCGTTTTATCTACAAAGTATTTATCCAGGGCTGTTATCTTATATGCTTCAAATGGTGCAGTACCGTTTAAAAAGATACCCATTATATCACCGTCCCTTCTTAAAAGATATCATTTGTATTATAACATCCTTATGGGAATTCTACTATTAAAAATTGGAATTTGCCGGGGTGAGTAAACAGACGAAGTCCGAGAATCAAATCATCTATATTTGTGATTTTCGTCGCTACGAGAAGTCGTCTTCTAAGAAAAGGCCGGCATGAAAAGGTATTGATTTTGACTCAGTTGTACAAAACACAAAGTCGTCAAAATCAATACCTTTTCATGCTGGACTTTTCTAATATTTTATTATAGTCTCGTAGCTCCCAGACCACAAATATAGATGAT
>OLVW01002803.1_pt1 | contig 11927 bp, 12 predicted proteins | sample 1673301 | NCBI WGS metagenome assembly OLVW01 (sample SAMEA3178941, study PRJEB25190) | human gut metagenome
GTAAACAGCTTAAAATTTCAGGCGTAAAGGCCGGCAGTGCAGATACCAGAAAAAACGTCAGAACCAACACAAGAGCCGACAGTTAAACAGGAACCGGAGATGACAGTAGAACCGACACAGACACCAACTGCTACACCTGATAACTCAGATAATAAAGTATTAGTTGCGTATTTTTCATGGAGTGGTACGAGTGAGAGAATTGCAAAAAATATTATTGAGCAGACAGGAGCAGATTCATTCCGTATTGAAAGAGCAGTTCCGTACAGCTCAGACTATCAGACAACAGCATATGGTGATGCAAGAATAGAAGCTGAGACAAATGCAAGACCTGCTATAAAAGAACCGCTTGAGACAATTGCACAATATAATAAAATTATCGTATGCTATCCGATATGGTGGCATACAGCACCAATGACAGTGGGAACATTTTTAGAAAGTTATGATATGACAGGAAAGAAAATTTACCCTGTATCACAGTCAGCATCTATGGATAAATCTCAATATGATGAGTCAGTTACATTTATAAAAGGATGTGCCAAAGGAGCAACAGTAGATGATGGCATTTTTTCTAAGGATACTGATGAGATTAGAACATATATAGACAGAATTACAGAAGAATAAAAAATTGCGGACAGATAAATATTATAAACACAGAAATGAGGATTATGATTATTATGAAATTAAAAAAGACAGCAGTGCTACTTATGGCGGCAATTATGACAATGGGACTTGTAACAGGATGCGGTGTAGGAAGTTCAGATAGCAGCGTAGATAATTCTTCGACTGCAAAAACAACAAATGGCTCAGGAAAAGTACTTGTTGTTTATTATTCAGCAACAGGAAATACAAAAGCAGCTGCAAAGAGTATAGCTGATGCGACAGGTGGTGATATGTTTGAGATAGAGCCAAAAGAAGCTTATACAAATGATGACCTTGACTGGACAAATGATAACAGTCGTGTAAGTAAAGAACATGATGACGAGAGTTTAAGAGATGTTGAATTAAAAACGACGACTGTAAAAAATTGGGATTCATATGACACAGTATTTATAGGATATCCGATATGGTGGTATGTTGCAGCATGGCCGGTAAATACATTTGTTAAAAATAATGATTTTTCAGGAAAAACTGTTATTCCATTTTGTACATCGGCTTCATCAGGAATTGCTGATAGTGGACAGCGTTTAGCAGACATGGCTGGAACAGGAGACTGGCAGGATGGTGAAAGATTTAGTTCAGGAGCATCTGAATCAGAAGTTGCAGACTGGGTGAAAGATTTAGGATATGCAAAATAAATAAAAAAGAAAGGACACAAAAATATGGAAAAATTTATTAACAATGCCCCATTTGCGCTTGTGCTTGTATTTCTCGTAATAGGCTTTGTACTGCTGATTAAAGGAGCGGACTTTTTCGTAGAGGGAAGTTCAAGTGTAGCAAAAAGACTGCATGTTCCGTCTATCATTATCGGACTTACAATTGTCGCAATGGGAACATCACTTCCGGAAACAGCGGTTAGTGTATCAGCATCACTTACAGGCAATAATGAGCTCGCGGTCAGTAATGTAGTCGGTTCCAATATATTTAACCTGATGGTTGTAATTGGTGTGTGTGCAGTATTGGCAACAGTCAATGTTGCAAAAGAAACCATAAAACGGGATATTCCGCTTTCACTCATATGTGCAGCGCTTTTAATGCTTTTAGGAATTATCGGACTGGGCGACAAATCCGGCATGACACTCGGACATCTTGACGGCGTAATATTATTGGGATTCTTTGCAGGCTATATTTTTTATATGATTAAAATTGCATTAAAAGCAAGCAGGGAAGGCAGGAAAGTTGAGATAGAGGGCGGTTTAGATGAAGACATCAAACTGATTTCAGTGCCGCTTAGTATTCTTTTCATCGTTGGCGGTGCAGCGGCCATTGCGGTCGGCGGTGATATAACCGTTGATGCTGCGGCGAGAATAGCCGGTGATCTGGGAATGAGCCAGACACTGATTGGACTTACAATCGTTTCAATAGGAACATCCCTTCCTGAACTTGTGACCTCAATCGTCGCTGCCAAAAAGGATGAAGTCGATATGGCGCTTGGAAATGCGATTGGTTCAAATGTATTTAACATCCTTATGGTACTTGGCATGGCTTCGGCAATCAGCCCGGTGAGCATCATCACGGAAAATATTATTGATTTATGCGTGCTGATTGTATTTACGGTGTGTGTATGGATATTTGCAGGGACAAAAAAGAAAATCGGAAGAGTCGAAGGAATCTGCATGGTTGCATTTTACGCAGCATATGCAGTTTACATCATAATAAGATAAAGGAGATAGCATACAAATGCTGCTATTTTTAAAAGTATTTTTTACTGAATTTATAGCGGAAATGGGAGATAAAACCCAGCTGATGCTTATTGCGCTTACTTCTAAATATAAGTTAAGAGATATTATATTAGGAACAGCTGCCGCAATTCTTGTATTAAACGGTCTGGCAGTTCTTGCAGGCGGGCTGATCAGTGAATTTATTCCGGACTGGCTCATAAAGACAATTGCAGCACTTGCATTTCTTTATTTTGCCACATCAACGATTGCCGGTGATGATGACGATGAGGAAGAAGAAGGGGGCAAAACAAAAATTAAGTTTGCACCGCTTGCGGTTTTCTGTACATTTTTTGTAGCAGAACTTGGTGATAAGACACAGCTTACGGCTATAACCTTTGGTGCAAATGAAGGGATGAGCGCAGCGCTTATTGTGTGGATTGGCTGTTCACTCGGACTTTTCGCAGCAGATATTCTTGGTATGTTAGTCGGCTACCTTTTAAAGAGCAAGACTCCGGACGGACTGCTCAATACACTTGCATTCGTAATATTCTCTGTATTTGGGGTATATACTCTCTATCAGGGACTGAAACTTATAGGGGCAAGTGTCTGTCCAATCCCTGTATGGCCGGTGCTGATAGCTGCAACAGTGGTTTTTGCCGTTTTATGTGTCTGTCTTTTTATACGGAGAGAGAAGAAGGCAAAGTAAATGAATGAGCAGCAAACCGGGAGAGAAAAGATGACGGATAACATAGAACAGTATAAGAATTGTCTGGACGGATTGACAAAAGATATGCCGGAAGAATTTTTTAAGCTGGCTCAGGTTTTTGAACTGAGTGTATTTGAACCGATTCACATGGAAGGCAAAAAAGATATTTATGCCGCCTATCTGATGAATGATGCGGTTGAAAGCTATTTTGTTTTTGAACAATCTGTCATGACCGGCTCATACAAAGAGCTTGAATGTGAACAGACGGCAAGTATTGTCCATGATGATAACGGATATATGCTGATAGTCAATCAGAGCGGAGAGAACCGGTTTACAATCCGTTTTACCAATCTGCATATGCAGACAACCTGTTTTGATTACGGCTGCATGGGACATTTCTGGGTGAAAGGATATGAGTATTTGCGCCAGCTGGAATATCAGTTCGCGGATATCCGGGATAAGTATCGTTATCTGGGAAAAGATTTTTGCACAGAGCAGGAATTGATTTTTATGCAGCTTGCGGACTTCCCGCCGATTAAGAAATTCAGGTCGGTGCCGGAGCAGTATTATGTGCCATATCCGGATTCTGTTTATCCGGAAGCAGTCCGGTATCTGATTGAAACAGCAGAGAATGTCGGCGATAAGAAGATGTCTGCAAAGCTTGAACATTATCAAAGAAAACCGACGGCTTTTCAGTGTAATGTGCTTGCCAGAATGTTTCATAAAAAGGCACACAGCCGGTTCGTGGATAAAATCATTGCGGATATGAGAGCAATTTCGGCAGGCTATCCGCAAAGAACCTTTAAAGAGCAGGAGAAACAGCATTATAAAAAGGTTCATCAGAAAGCAGAAAATGCCATGAATTCATTTTTACAAAAAGGACAGGCGTGTCTGCTTTACAGGGAAGAACCATTTATGTATGCCAAGGATTCAATCACATATAAGGAGCATGTGCTGGTCTTTAAAAATGGGCTGGTGAACCGGAAGTGTGAGATTTATACATTCGAATAACAATGTCTGCGGGTTTCTGCCGTATGTGATGTATGCAGCACCTGCGTTAAATATAGAATTACAACAGCTATCACAGCGTATAGAGGCAGACTGTCCGATATCATTTATCAAAACAATATCGGATAGCTGCCTGCTCTTTTAAACGGTGTGTCCGGCTTTGCGATTTAATGCAAAAATTTTAAAACATACATAACATATGCCAAAGCCCACCATAAAAAAATTCTTCATAAAAAATTCCCCTCATATAAATCTGCATTTTGCAGATATTTTCCTACTTTTCCTGAAAAGTTGCGCAGACGGTTTCGTGAGCGGCTGTTGCGCGGATACCGGAAATATCGACATGGTCAGCGTGACAGACCTTATCATCGTTATACATGCAGTTGGTTGCCTGACATGCAATTGATAAGGAAACATGCGGTGTCTGGGCGCTGTTTTTCTCACCGGACTTGTCCTCGAAATAACTTCCGCAGCAGGTGTCTTCACAGTTGCAGGCATTAGAGCCATTCACCTCGATAGAACTTAAACAGCAGCAGTTATCCTCATTGTGGCAGCAGCTTTTAACATTACAATCTAATTGAGCCATACAATCCTCCTTGTTTTGCATTTTGTTTTGCATCTTGTTTTTGCGTTGCATGAATTAGTATGGCCGGAGCAATAAAAAAATATGCAAATCAAAAGTGATAATTCAACAATTGAATGCATATTTTTTTCATTCTTATGTAATTTTTAAAATTTATCGCGTAAAGTTGTTTAATGAATCAGGCTAAAATCAATTTTTCCGTTGAAACCGTCGTAATACCGGAAAATGACTTTGGCAAGAATCTTATCTTTCGCAACGTAAGTGTTTTTCCAGTAGCGCGAATCAAGAGAGGAGTTGCGGTTGTCGCCCATCATAAAATAGTGGCCTTCCGGGACAACATACGTTTCTTCCGTTTCAGATTCTGCCATCGGTTCTTTTAAATAGTCTTCTGAAAGTTCTTCACCGTTTACATAAACATGTCCGCTTTTAATCTGGACAACATCACCGGGGGTGCCGATAATTCTTTTGACATAATTTTGTTCTTCATTATCAGGATACTTAAAAATCACGACATCGCCGCGTTCCGGCTCATCAAATAAATAGGCAAGACGAAAACCGATTAAACGGTCATGCTCCATAATTGTATTTTTCATAGAACCGGTAGGAACTTCTGCGTTGACAATAATATACTGCGTAAATACAAATGCAATAATCACAGCAGCAGCTAAAATTTTAATATAACTGAAAATTTCTGACCAGATTGTTACTGGTTTTGAAGCCTTTTTCTTTTTGTGATTTTTGGAAGCTCCGGTAGAAGTACGGGCAGACGGTTCTTTATCATCGTCCATATCAAAGCCGTAATCATCATTGACGTAATCAAAATCCGGTTCGTCATCGATGTCATTGTATCTATTATCGTATGATGACATATTTTCCTCCTCAATTGCAATGGATTACAGAAAAACTGCCGCATCGGGAAAATCCGAATGCGGCAATTTACCTGATTACCTATAATAATACTTCAAAATATATTATTTGGCAAGCAGTTCCATAATTTTGTTGCTTCTTGCGATGAAGTTTGTCATCTGCTCCGGTGTCAGCGGTGCGTGGCTCAGTAATGCTAAGTCGTAGAGCTGTTCACAGAAAACAGGAGTGTTCTCACCGTCTTTATGGTCAACGATATATTTAACCAGATCATTGTTGGCATTTAATACGAGTGTCTGTCCGTTTGCACCGAACATAGACGGATCCATGCCGTACATATTGTACATCTTCATCATATCCTGCATACGTCTGTCCTGTTCGGAGAGCGTAATCATGGAAGAAATAGAAGCGTTTTTGAGCTTTTCGACCTTGATATTTAACTTATCGTTGTTTAAAGCCTTCTTAAAGACATCGGAAAGTGTTTCTGTAAGCTCTTTTAATTCGTCTTCGCTTGTTTCTTCCTTAAAGCTGTCAGAAAGGTCTGCATCTATACGCTGGAATTTTAAGTTTTCGTTCTTGCCCTCCAAGTGTGTAACAAACGGCTGGTCAATATTGTGTGTCAGGATAACAGCGTCAATGCCTTCTTCCTTAAACATATTGATATACTGGCTCTGTTCGGTTTCATCTGTAACGTAGAAGACTGTATTTTCGTGGTGTTCCTTGTTTTCGTCCAGACATTCCTGAAGTGTAAGGTACTTGCCGTCTAAGTTCTTGAAAATGATGAAATCCTTCATCTTTTCATAGAATTTTTCGTCCTTTAAGCAGCCGAATTTAATAAATGGGTTGATGTCATCCCAGTATTTTTCGTAATTTTCCTTGTCGGTCTTATACATGCCGGACAGCTTATCGCCGACCTTCTTTGTAATGTATTCTGAAATCTTTTTAACAAAACCGTCATTCTGTAAGGCACTTCTGGATACATTTAATGGCAGGTCAGGGCAGTCAATAACACCCTTTAACAGCAGTAAGAATTCAGGAATGACCTCTTTGATATTATCGGCAACGAATACCTGATTGTTGTACAGCTTAATAGTACCTTCGATGCTTTCATACTCCGTATTAATTTTCGGGAAGTAGAGGATACCTTTTAAGTTAAACGGGTAATCCATATTCAGATGAATCCAGAACAGCGGTTCCTTGTAATCCTTAAATACAGTGCGGTAAAATTCCTTGTATTCCTCATCGGTACATTCGTTTGGATGCTTTGTCCAAAGCGGATGAATATCGTTTAATGCAACAGGGCGTTTTACGATTTTTGCCATTTTCTTTGCGGGAACTTTTTCAACGGTTTCTTTTGTACCGTCTTCTTTTTCCACTTCTTCGGTAACGGCATCTTTGATAAAGGTATCAAGCACCTTATCTTTTTCTGTTACTTCTTCTTCCGGGATTTCCTCGGTCTGCTCGCCGGCATCTTCATTTTCAAGGAAAATCGGAATTGGCATAAATGAGCAGTACTTTTCGATGACTTCGCGTGCCTTGTATTCATTTGCAAATTCATAGCTGTCTTCGTTCAGATATAAAGTGATAGCAGTACCCGGTTCTTCCTTAGTGGTATCCTGCATATCATATTCCGTGCCGCCGTCACATTCCCAGTGAACAGCAGAAGCGCCGTCCTTGAAAGAAAGCGTATCAATCGTTACCTTGTCGGCTACCATGAAAGCAGAATAGAAGCCAAGACCAAAGTGACCGATAATCTGGTCTTCGTTGGTCTTATCCTTGTATTTTTCAAGAAATGCTTCTGCGCCGGAAAAAGCGATCTGATTGATATATTCGTTGACTTCTTCCTTTGTCATACCGATACCGTTATCAATAATCTGAATTGTCTTCTTTTCAGGGCTTACCTTGACCTGAATCTTATATTCAATATCGTCCGGTGCCTCATATTCGCCGATTAAATCCAGCTTCTTTAATTTAGTAATGGCATCACAGCCGTTTGAAATTAATTCTCTGTAAAAAATATCGTGGTCGGAATACATCCATTTTTTAATGATTGGGAAAATATTCTGACTGTTAATTGATAAATTACCATGTTCATTTGCCATTGTATCATTACCTCTTTTCATTTCATTCATAAAATAATCTGTTAAGATGTAATTTAATACAAGCAAAATGGAAAGTCAAGAAGAAATTAGCACTCATTCATTTTGAGTGCTAACAAGAATAGCGGAAGCCCGCAAAATCAGTGCATTTGCGCTAATTCTAAAAAAATCATGAACTGGCGGGTTCAGACTTCTTCAAAGTCCATGCCATGGGAAAATAAAAAGTCCTTTGCAAAGGCATCAAAGCTGTGTTCAAGGGTTTTATCAAGTGAAAAAACTTTGATAGACGTGCCGGTAACGACGGAAACGGCACCGTCCTGATATTTGATATTTAAAAACAGTCCGTTAATGTCATCGGGTGTCAGTGCAGTCTGATTGTCGGACAGCAGCTTTGTAACCTGTTCCGGCGGGAGCAGAAAGACCATTTTCATATAGGAAGGGACCTTACTGCCTTTGATGAGCCGGAAGCAGAATGGCTTGACAGAAGACCATCGCGAATAGGACTTTTCGGGAAGTTCATTCCATTCTTCTTCGGAAAAGAAATCTTTGTTGAGTTCACCGCTGATGGTATAGGAATTGGCTGTTTTTATCACGGCTTCGGATAAAAACAGCCCGTCAAATGCTTCTTTAATAAGAAGCTGTGACATAAAATTTTTCGTATCTTTTATAGTAAGTGAGAGCATAATTCCTCCGTTTTTGATATTGTATTTTAACTATTATAAAACAATTTTTTCAATGAAGTCAACGATTTTAAAAAGAATCACGGACAGGATACACAAAATGACGATAGACATTGCGACCCAGTCCATTTTAAAAACCTGGCTGCCGTAAATAATTAAGTAGCCAAGTCCGGCTTTGGCAGCGAGAAATTCACCGATAATCACACCCACAAGCGACAGACCGATGTTGACCTTCATGTTGCTAATAATTGTCTTTAATGAAGCGGGCAGGACGACTTTGGTTAAAATGTTTTTTCTTGAGCCGCCCAAAGTCTGAATCAGCAGGATTTTGTCGGAATCGGTTTCTGCAAAGCTGGTGTAAATATTTAAAATTGTTCCGAATACGCCGACGGAAATGGCGGTGACAATAATGGCTTTGGCATTATTGCCGAGCCACACGATAATCATAGGCGCAAGGGCAGATTTTGGAAGGCTGTTCAGCAGCACAAGATACGGTTCTAATACGGCAGATATCGTTTTGCTGCTCCAGAGTAAAATGGCAGTGCCGACACCGAGCAGTACAATTAGTGCAAAACTGATACCGGTTTCGGCTACGGTAACGGCAGTGTGGTAAAAAATACTGCCGTCAGAAATCATTGCAAACAGGGTTTTTATAATGCGGGACGGACTGCTGAAAATAAAATCATCAATCCAGCCTGCGTATGCAGCCACTTCCCAAAGTGTGATAAAACCGGCAAAAAGCAGAATCCTTGCCAAAGTAATTTTGTATTTTAACCGTTTCATTTGTTTAAGATAATGCATTTGAATGGCAGACATTATGACAACTCCTTCCAGATTTGATGAAAATAAGCAGAAAATTCAGGGGCAGTCCGTGAGGAAAAAGGTGTGCGCTTATCCACGGAGAGGTGAATGTCAAAAACATTTTTGATACCGGCAGGACGGCTGGATAAAACAATCACCTGTTCACCCATGGCAATCGCTTCGGAAATGTCATGCGTGACTAAAAGGGCCGTTTTTTCCTGCTCCTTGATAATGCGGAAAATATCGTCGCTTACTTCCAGTCTTGTCTGATAATCCAATGCGGAAAACGGTTCGTCTAAAAGCAGAATATCCGGTTCTAAAACAAGGGTGCGAATCAGTGCCGCCCGCTGGCGCATGCCGCCGGAAAGCTCAGAAGGATGGGCATTTTTAAAGGAAGCAAGTCCGTAGTCATGCATCATATCGGCGGCAAGTCTTTTTTTCTGTTCTGTACACTGGTGGGTTACTTCAAGACCAAGCAGAATATTTTTATAAATGGTACGCCACTCTAAAAGAGTATCGTGCTGGAGCATATAGCCAATCCGGGCAGCGGCAGGCATTGCATCACTTTTATAAAAGCGGATACAGCCCTTTTCGGGTGTGATTAATCCGGCAATTAAGGAAAGCAGTGTGGATTTTCCGCAGCCGGAAGGACCGGCAATCGAGGTGAAGCTGCCGGGCCGGACAGAAAAAGAAACATCTTTTAATGCAGGTGTTTCCCCGGAGGGCGTATGGTATGAATAAGATACATGGTCAAGGGTTAAAACTGGATTCATAAAGCAGCCTCCAATCCTTTTGATATATTTTATGGTAAAATAGGGCATACGGTGTCAAATGCAATTGCAAATCGCGCAAAGAATAGATATACTATATAAGGAAAATCATATTTACGATAGAACGAATAAAATAAAGAGAAATATGAGGGATAAAATATGCAGCATTTGGAACACATTTTAGAATGTATTCATGATAAACACATTTTTATACAGACACATAACTTCCCGGACCCCGATGCGATTGCAAGTGCATACGGGTTAAAGGTACTGCTTGAAAAAAAGGGAATTGGGGCAACGATTTGTTATAAAGGAAGAATTGACGATACGATTACGGCAAAGATGGCACAGCTGCTTGCAATTGACATTGTTGAGCAGGAGGAAATTACAGATATGTCTGCAGAATCCGAGATTATTCTGGTGGATTCCCAAAAGGGCAACGCGAATGTCATAGATATGCAGGGCAACGAAGTTCTCTGCATTGACCATCATCCGACCTATGAAAATCAGGATTATCGTTATTCGGATATCCGTGTGGAGGTTGGTGCGTGTGCATCTATTATCGCCGGATACTTTATGGAAAGTGGGATACCGGTTGATAAACGCACGGCTACGGCACTGTTATACGGAATAAAGGTGGATACTGCCAATATGACAAGAGGGGTGAGTCCGCTGGATCTGGAAATGTTTTACCGGCTCTTTCCGTTAGCGGAGCATGCACTTTTGCAAAAGCTGGATACGAGTGTCCTGCACATGAAGGATTTGCGCGCCTATGCCAATGCAATAGATACGATTGAAAATGTGAACCGTGTCTGCTTTGCCAATACCGGTGTAGACTGCCATGAGGCACTGACAGCATCCATTTCGGATTTTATATTGGCGCTGGATGAAGTCGATGTGGTTATTGTATCGTCTTACCGGGAGGATGGCATAAAGCTGTCAGTGAGAAGCAGTGCGCCGTGGTGCAATGCGGGTAAGCTTACTAATGAAGCATTAAAAGGCATTGGAAACGGCGGCGGGCATGAGCATATGGCAGGTGGATTTATTCCATTCGGGAATATACCACAGAACAGTGATGCCAATAGCAGCAGTACAGATATCAATCATGCCGTTTCAGTGGAAAATCAGCCGGTTGAACAAAGGGCTGAGGGACTTTTAAAAGAAATGAAGAAAAGATTTCTTCAAAAAATTGAAAATGGGTAAAATAAAAAAGCTTCCGATGGGACTCGAACCCACGACCCACGCATTACGAATGCGTTGCTCTACCAACTGAGCCACAGAAGCATTTACCTTGTTACTATAGTACAAAATGATTTTGCTGTCAAGCCTAATTCCCAAAAATCGTTATAAATAAATTTCGCTGTCCGTTACAAAATAAGAAATAAAAAGCTGTAACACAGCGGAAACGAGGAATTATGGCGGAAAAACAGGAAAAAGAGGAGCAGAAGGATAAAAAAATAGAAAGCTATGGACAGGTACTTTTAGGAGAAGACGAACACAACGGTAAAATCCAGCTGATGACGATTATCGGCGAGATTGAAGGGCATGACGTCCTTCCGGCGGCGAGCAAAACGACAAAGTACGAGCATATTTTACCGCAGCTTGCATCAATTGAAGACAGTGCCAAAATCGGCGGTGTACTGTTTTTAATCAATACGGTTGGCGGGGACGTGAGTGCAGGACTGGCACTTGCGGAGATGATTGCATCTATGAAGACACCGAGCGTTTCACTGGTGCTTGGCGATTCACACAGTATCGGAGTGCCGCTTGCAGTCAGCACAGATTATTCCTTTATTGCGCCGACGGCAACGATGATTGTCCATCCGGTGCGCATGAACGGAACGATTATCGGTGCGCCGCAGACATTCGACTATTTTCAGCTGATTCAGGACAGAATTGTGCATTTTATAGCCGGACATTCACGTGTCGAAAAGGAAAAACTGGAACAGATGATGATAAATACAGGAATGCTTACCAAGGATTTAGGAACGATTCTGGTCGGGAAAGAAGCGGTCCGGCAGGGGTTGATTGACGAAGTCGGCGGAATCAGCGCGGCGCTTGAGAAATTAAGGTCGCTAAAATATCGGTTCATATATCA
>OLVW01002804.1_pt1 | contig 11924 bp, 7 predicted proteins | sample 1673301 | NCBI WGS metagenome assembly OLVW01 (sample SAMEA3178941, study PRJEB25190) | human gut metagenome
AATAACATTGTTGATATTTCTAACTATGTGATGTTAGAAACAGGTCAACCAATCCATATGTATGACTATGACAAATTAACTAAAAAAGAATTTGTGGTAAAAACAGGATTTGAAGAAAAAGCAATCTTATTAGATGGTGAAGAATATAAATTAGAACCTAATGATATCATCGTTTCAACAGACAATGGTGTGGGTTGTGTCGCAGGTGTCATGGGTGCTGATAGTACTAAAATTGATGAAAATACGCAAAATATTGTCATCGAAGTGGCTACTTTTGATGGACCAAGTTTAAGAGAAACTGCAAGACGTTTAAATTTATTAACAGATGCTTCTCAACATTATATTAAAGGGGCTTTAAATACCGCTAATTCTTTAAATATTTTAGAAAGATGTGCGAATTTATTAGAAGAACTAGCTGACGCTAAAGAAATCTATGAAACTGTTTCAACAACTCTTTATATTGAAGATAAATATGTTTCAGTTTCAACTCAACAAGTTAATGGATTACTTGGAACAAACATTCAAACAAATGAAATCGCAGAAATCTTTAATTCATTAAAATTCAAATATGAATTAAAAGAAGATACATTTAATGTAAAAATTCCAACTTATCGTAATGATATTACTATGGCAGCTGATTTAATAGAAGAAGTTGTGCGTATGTATGGTTTTGATAACATTCCATCAACTTTACCAGAAATGTCTATGACAATTGGAAAAAGAACAGAAATCCAAGAAAAGAAACATATGATGAAAGTCTTATTAAAAGACCTAGGATTACATGAAACACTCACATATTCATTAACATCACCATCACTTGTTCATGATTTCAATATTTTCCATGACCAAGAACCAGTTAAACTAGCGATGCCATTAGGTGAAGAAAGATCAGTCACAAGACAATCAATCATTGGTTCATTATTACAAGTAATTAATTATAACCAATCAAGAAATATGAAAGATGTTCATTTATATGAATTATCAACAACATATTCTAAAGGTGTTGAATTACAAAATCTTGCCATTGCATGTACTGGTGAATACCATGGTTTATCATTTAAACAAATTTCATACAAAGCAGATTACTATTTAGCAAAAGGATTTGTGGAAACAATCTTTGAAAGATTAGGAATCAATGAATCACGCTATCGTTTAGAACGCGTTGAAAGCGATAATGAATCTTTCCACCCAGGACGTAGTGCTTATATTAAAGTACAAAATGAAGTCGTTGGTGTTGTTGGACAAGTTCATCCATTAATGGAAAAGAAATATGATGTTAAAGATGTTTATGTCGTTGAATTAAACTTATCTGCTTTATTAAATATCAAAACAGGTAAAGTAAAATATCAACCAATTCCACAATATCCATCAGTTTCAAGAGATATTGCTTTAGTGATGGATGAATCTGTTCCAGCAAATGATGTATGTCAAAAAATCATTAAATCAAGTAATAAACTTGTAAAATTTGCCAACATCTTTGATGTTTATGTAGGTGAACATGTTGAAGCTGGTAAAAAATCAGTTGCTATTAATTTAACTTTCCAAGATGAAAAGAAAACATTAGAAGAAAAAGAAATTAATGCAGCTATGGAAAAAATCTTAAAAGCAGTAGAAAAAGATTTTGGGGCAGTCTTAAGAGGATAAAGAATTGAGGTGTACAAAAGTACATCTCTTTTTTATGAAAATAGGTAGTTATCGACCAATTTTAAAGAATAAATAAAAAAGTGGTCGATAACTCAATACTATTAAGTTAAGGACAGATATATTTTTATGTTTTGTCTTTTTTATTTTAAATAATTTTTAGTAGAAAAATACATCTACAAAAAAAGACTTATAATGAATATTTTATTATTCATTATAAGTCCTATGAAATCAACCAATCTATCTTATTTTTCTTCTGGATGATTTAAATCTTCTTTAATTTGTGTTGTTGAGATTTCAGGAGTTCTTGGTAAGTAGATCACTTCAACACCTTCATCTTTTAAATAATCAAATTTACCTTTCCAATCATCCCCGATAACAAAAGTATCAATATGATATTCTTTAATATCATTAATTTTTTGATCCCAGTTTTCTTCAGGAATAACAAGGTCTACATATCTGATTGCTTCAAGAACCTGCTTTCTTTGTTCATATGTGAAATAACATTTCTTCTGTTTTGAATTCCAGTTAAACTCATCTGTTGAAAGAACAACTACAAGATAATCTCCAAGTTCCTTTGCTCTTCTTAGCAAATTAATATGTCCATAGTGAAGCATATCAAATGTACCATAAGTAATAACTCTCTTCATAATTTATACCATCCTTAGAATTCTAAGGTGTCACTTTTAAGTGACCTTTATCCTTTCCTTATTTTATATAATTATTTTTTACATAATCGCGTTTTCAAATTCTTCCACAGCTTCTCTGTTATACTGTTTTGGATCAAAATTACATTTCGGAACTTTTCCTTCTGAAAAAGCCCTTAACCCCCCTAGTATACTTTCTTCTGAAGAATTAATCAAATATTGTCCGTTTTCCATCAGACTATCCTTAACTGATGAAAAATCTGAAACTATTATAGGAAGCCCTACAATACGCGCTTCTAATAATACCATAGGTTGTCCTTCATATATAGATGGAAGTATAAAACATTTACAGTTTTTCATTAAAGTAAATGGATTTATAAGATTTCCCGTAAGAATAACCTTGTCCTTAAGATTAAGTCTTGCAATCTCGCCCTCAACCTGTTCCCTTAAAGGACCTTCACCTATAATATAAAGCTTGCTGTTAGGATATTCCTTAACATATTCTCCAAATGCCCTGACAAGATTTCCATGATTCTTCTCTGTAGACAATCTTCCCATTGTTACAAAGCTTGTTTCATTACTTGCCGGTAATGAAAAGTTTTCATAAGTACAATCGTTATCTAAGCTGTCCAAAACTCTCATATAGTTAATAGTATTCTTTGCATATGAGAACTTACCTTCAATCTCCGGTCTTGAAAGATTCTTCTCGTTAACTTCCATAACTGAATGACTGCAGGAAACTAATCTGTCCCATCTTGGATACAAGTTAAAGATTATGCTCATCTTTCTCCTTAACGGTTTCTTATGGCCTAACTTTCTGTTGGCATCTGCAATCAAATCATTATGCTGCCATATTGCCGTTTTTTTATTTTTTATCTTTGGCAATATTAATGCAAGAATTGGTGAGTAACCACAAAACTCTACAACTGAATCAAAGTTGCAATCCCCTACCAGTCTTCTGGCTTCTCTTTCAAAATACTTTTCTGGCAACATTTTTTCGTACGAACCTTTACAGTTAAAGGCCATACTAAAATACATCTTGGACAACTCTTCTTTTGTTGCCACATTGCCTCCTGTTCTTACAAGTACTCTTACATTCTTATTAATCTGGTTTATTCTTAAAATCTGATCCTCTGCTATAGGCTCATAAAGATAAGCCGTAACGTCAAATCTGTCATAATTCAAATTATTTAAAAGACTTAAAAATGAATGGGTTATTCCATTCTGAAGTGCCCTTCCCAGCGAAATAAATATTTTCTTCTTATTCTGAAGCGGTCTTACCGCTTTAATATGATTATATTCATTCTTAAAAATTGCATTTACAATTCTCTCTGATACATGGCCGTCATCATCTGGACAAAACTGCTCTTTGGCATTTCTGTAATTGTCTGCCCAATCTTTTACTGCTTCGTAAGGATTTGCAAGCATTTCACTTAGCTTGTCTAAACTGTCAGTTGCAGGTCCCGGAAGTTTTTCAGGCTCCATATACAATCCTCTTGTATCTTTATATTCCTCTAAATCAGGAATATAAAACATTATAGGTCTGTCTGTTACAAGGAAGTCAAAAAATATACTTGAATAATCTGACACAAGCACATCTGTAACACTTAAAACTTCATTAGTATCAAGTCTTGGACTTACAAGACAACCTTTTAATTTCTCATCATCCTTAATCTTATCGAAAACAGCCTGATGTGGTTTTATTAAAACCTGCCATTCACTAGTATCTATTACTTCACAAACCTTGTTATAAAGCTTTTCATATTCTTCTCCATCTGCCTGTGGATTGGAAAAGCTGTTGCCCTTCCATGTTGGGGCATACATTATAATCTTCTTATTTTCATCTACATTAACACCTGAATATCTAAGGCTCTTTATCACTTCATTTCTATCTGCGTTAAAAATAGTATCTGTTCTTGCCTGTCCGGTTTCAATAATCTTACCTTCATATATTCCTTTAAGCTTATAAGCTTCCGTATACATCTTTGTATGATGTTCATTAGGTGAAAGCAAATAATTAGCCTGCAAGAAATTTCTTTCCGTATTGGCAGATTCAATATTTCCGTTAGGCATATCATATCCCATAAGCTTAAGCGGTATTCCGTGCCATGTATTAATATAATCCTGTTCAGGCTTTCTAATAAAACATGGTGGAAAAGTGCTATTATTTATAAGAACTCCTGCGCTGGCAAGCATTTTGTAATACTCGTCACTTTTGAATTTTACAAACTTAACATAATCGCACTTCTTATACTTTTTAAAATTTGCTGCCCACTGTTTCTCATCGTCATAAACCCAGACATGCTTAGTTGATGTAACGACTATACTCTTAGTTAACTGATCAAATATTGCCTTAGGTCCACAAGTCATTCCTTTTCCATAAAATGATTCATATAAAATTATGTTTCTGTCCACATCTAGTTTTTCATAATATTTTGGATAAGGATTAGGCAAAAGAACCTTCGCACCAATTCTTGCTATTTTATTCCTTTTTAATTTCTGTTTTAATGTTGAAGCATTCATACAACTCTCCATTATTTAATAAATGTTTCTGCTACTCTCTTACAGCAATTGCCGTCTTTATAATAATTAATCTTATCATTTACTGACTCTCTTGCTTCCTTATACAAGTCATTGCCTGAAACGATATCTTCAATAAATTCTTCTATATCTGAAAGGTTCCTAATTTCAGGTCCCGGCATATATTCCTTAGGGTTGTCAAAAATAAACCCTCTTTTGTTCTTATATTTTTCCATATCTTCCACTGCAAAACCTATCGGTCTGTTAAGAAGCATATAATCAAAATATACTGATGAATAATCTGTTATTAACCCATCTGCATTTCTTAATAAAGTATACACAGTCATGTCTGACCTGTTAAGCTCATCCTGAGTAATAAACTTAATGTGGGATAATTCTATTCCCTGTGTATCTGCTGTCTGAAGTGGGTGAAGCTTTACAATCATCTTAATGTTATTATCCATAAGATAAGTATTTAAACTGTTAAGTTCATCTTTATTTAGTATGGAAATAATAAAGCCTTCATCGTATTCTCTGTATGTTGGAAGCCAAAGTATAAGCTTACCTGCGCCTCCTTTTATATAGTCATCCTTAATTCTGTCTTTTTTGAACATTTCATCATTACGGGGATTTCCCATAACTTCAACCCGGTTCTCTGTACATCCGAAAATATCAGCCATTATCGGCTTATACATAGGCGCACTTGTAAGAACCTTTGAAAAAAAGTCATAGTCAATGTTCTCACAACCCTTCTCAAGATGACCGATTCGTTTAAGAGGTGTGCCGTGCCAAAGATTTATAACCGTCTGCTTTTTTGACGGCTTTATTGGATACTTTCCAAAACAATAAAAAGCATATTTAGCTTTCATAAACCATTTAATGCCCTGCTTATTATTAATGAAAGTAACATTCTTTGGAGCTCTTTTCACATACTGTTCCCAGTCATTTATGCTAACTACTATTTTAAATTGTTCATTATAATTATTTTCTATAAGATAATCGTAAAAAGCTTTTACATTATCTCTAAATCCCAGATTTGAATAGAAGAAGATAAGCTTCTCATCCTTCTTCTTTATTCTATTTATTATGGTAAGAGGTTTAAAAAACACTCTCAAAATTGCCTTTTTCATTGTACAATCCTTTTAGATTTTTATTTTCTAAGTGCCTTGGAATATATTGTTTTTCTTAGTCCGTTAGGAATTATACTTACAACTATACGCACAAATATCCCTTTCAAAAACGCACCAAAAGATATAAAACCAATCTTTCTTAAATGGTTATTAAATCTGAATATGCACTTAATATAGCCTAATCCGCCACGTCTCTTGTACATATCCTGACCTGCCCTCATGTACAAAAGATTCTCCTGAACATTATATCCCTTATGTCCTTTCATTAGCATTGCAACCCAAAGATTATAATCTTCAAAAAATCTATAATCATCATAAAATCCTGAATCCTCAACTGCTGACTTTCTGTACATAACAGCCGGATGGTTAAACGGTGTTCTCTTTTTTGCAAAAGCCATTATAGCCTTATGACTTTCAGGCACCTGTCTTGTAAGGGTTGTGTTAGACACATCGCCGTCAAACTCTATTAAATTAGAGCTTACAATGTCTGCGTTATGTTCCTTCATTGCCTTTAACTGCTTTTCCATTCGATCATTTCTACTTATGTCATCGCTGTCCATTCTGGCAATTATCTGGTTTTTGCACTGTAATATTCCATTGTTAAGAGCTATGGCAAGCCCCTTGTTTTCTGTCATTCTATAAATATTGAATAAGCCCGGATTAGCTGTTACAACCTCTGTAATAACATTATCCAGGCCTTCATTTAAAGGACCGTCACAGACAATAACAAAATCATTAGTCTTTACTGTCTGATTAAGTATACTTTCTATGGCTGCCCTGAAATATTCAGGTTTTTCCTTATGATAAACTGACATCAACACTGAATAATTTTCTGTCATTCTACTTCACCTTTTTCTTAATACTTGCGGTTTTCTGCTCCTTCTCAACACCTTCAGTGTTCTCTTTAAGGAACATAATCTTAAATGTCATCAAAATCAACTGTATATCTGTCCACACTTTATAATGCTGTATATAGTACAAATCTAACTTCAACTTATCGTAAGGAGTTGTATTATATTTTCCATATACCTGAGCGTACCCTGTCAATCCTGCCTTAACCTTTAATCGGAATCTGAATTCAGGAATTTCTTCTTCATACTGTGCTGCAATCTCAGGTCTTTCAGGTCTCGGACCTACAACTGACATCTGTCCCATAAGAATGTTAAATACCTGTGGCAACTCATCTAAATGAGTAGCTCTTAAAACTTTACCAATCTTAGTAATTCTGTCATCATCCTTAGCTGCAAGTCGTGCACCATCTGTTTCACTGTCCACTTTCATACTTCTAAACTTTAGAATCCTAAACGTCTTTCCATTCTGTGTAAGTCTTTCCTGTGTATAAAAAATAGGTCCTCTGTCCCAAATCATATCTGCAATTGCTACTATTAATGTAACAATCACTGTTGGAATACATAGAATAAGAGAAATAATAATATCAATAACTCTCTTAATAAACGCTTCTTCCCATTTTAAGCCTCTAACTCTTGTTACAAGAAGAGGTGAGTCAAACATAGTGTTCTGTCCTGCTCCAATCAGAATAATATCTGAAAGTTTAGGTGTAACATATGCTCTCTTATCATACATATAGCAGTATTTCACAATGTTATTCCTCTTTCCACTTGGTATGTCACAAACCAAAACTGCCTGATGCTTTCTAATTAACTTTCTAACTTTATCAACAGGTTCATCACAATGGACTGCTTCTGTTATCATATACTTGTCCTGACGTGTCTTAATCTTCTTAACAAGGTTATCAGGATCTCTGTCACTGTAGATAAGTAACATATCCCTTGGTGGATAAAGCCATCTGTATACCTTTATTGCCAAACCACACCAAATAAGACAGCACAAAACATTATCGAAACTCATTCCGATAATTGCTGCCGGACTAACCATCTTAAGTGATAACAACGAAATCTGTAAATAAATAATAAAGTTTGTAAATAATAATGCAAGTATCTGTGAAAAAACTAAATTCGAATACTGCAAACTTCCCAACTTAAATGCTCCGTATACATTACAAAATATTGTAAACATTAATCCATATACAAAAAGCATTACTATATGGCCCTTAAAGAAGAACTCTCTTGTCATTCCCTGACTATAATGGGTATTCCAAAAATACCAGAATATATAAGTCTGTGCTACAATTACTATTGCTAATAATAATAGCACAATTATTCTTCTAAACGCTCTAGATTCTCTCATATCGTCTCCTACTTACTTATAGGCTTAATCTCATAATTATTTTGATTTAGGCAAACCGTCCTTAGCCTAGAATTTAACACAATTTTACCAAAGCCACTAATATTTGTCAATTAATGCTACTTTTTAGCCTTATTTAGCCTATTCAAATTGTCCAAATTTCACAATTTAATCACACCTTTAATACTATTATAATACCTTGTATACTTTGTTTTTTCATAATTATGTAGTATACTTACCGTAAGTATGCATATTTAGTATATGTACATAAAATAATTTTACACGAATTTAAAATCAAAATTACAAGGAGGTACTTATGAGTAGAAAAATGATGTCCGATTTAGATAATAAAACCGGTTATTACGGATACTCTTCTGAATCGGGAAATGTTTCCGGAAAGGATAAAAAGAAAAAGGGAAATAAAGGTGGCTCTGTTTTAGGCGTCATCTTAGCATTAATACAGCTTGTTTTGTCAGGGCTTCTTGTTTATCAGGTAGTTTCTGCCAATATTTTAAGCACAACTTATCTTGCTGTTTTAGTTATTGTATTGGTTGTTCTTTTTGCAATTGCCCTTTTAACACAGAAGGGTGGCCGTGCAGCCCGTACTTCAGGTAAAATATTGTCCGTTATAATTTCAATAATACTTGGCATACTTTTATTTTACATGGGACAATTTTTAGGATTCCTTAATAACTACAGCGACGGTAAAAAAGTTTCTGAGGAACCTTTCGTTGTTTTCGTATCAGCCAGTGATGAATTTGGTACATACAATCCGAAGGAAAACTACCGTTCAGATACAAATATTCTTGCTGTTGTAAATCCTAAAACTTCTACAGTACTTATGATTTCAACACCAAGAGATTACTACGTACCAATTATTGCAAAGAGCGTTGCTCCTGATTCATACGACAAACTTACTCACGCCGGAAAATACGGAACAGGTATTGCCTACGATCAGAATGGTTCTGAACTTACTTCAAGTGGTTGGAACTGGGCTCAGGAAGTAACATGGGGCGTTGGTAACACTGCAATTATGGATACATTAAAAACACTTTACAATATACCTGTTTCAAGCAAGAACTATCATTATGTACAGCTTAACTTTACAGGTTTTGCCAAACTTGTAGATGCTCTTGGTGGCATTACCGTAGATGTTGACAAGTCATTTAGCACAAAAACATATGCTTCATATGATGAAGACAACGGTGAACGTAAAACATACAAGTACAAAAAGGGTAAACAGGAAATGAATGGTAACGAAGCACTTACATTTGTTCGTGAAAGACATTCATTCGGCGATGGTGACTTACAGCGTAACCGTAATCAGGTTAAAGTATTAAAAGCATTATCATCAAAAGTACTTTCAACATCAATGATTACAAACACAGACTCAATCCTTAGTGCTGTTGGAGAAAGCTTTAAAACAGACATGAACATTGGCTCACTTGTAAAACTCCAGACACAGCTTATGGGCAAAAGTGAGTTTTCAAAAACAGGATGGCAAATCGTATCCTACAGTGTAACAGGACAGAGTGCATCACAGAAATTAACATGGAACGGTCTGTTCAAATCAGTAATGCTCCAGGATGAACAATCTGAAAGCAACGCAACTGAATTGATGAAACTTGCTTTAGATGGCACAGATTACACAACCCTTGAAAGCAAGGCTAAAGAATATCAGGCTTCAGATAATAAATAATTTATTTATGGATTGTTGCAAACACTACTGAAATCTCGCAAAAAGTTATACCGCAAACACGTTGATTTTATCATTTTGCTCCGCCGCTTATTGTATGTCGAAAAGTGAAACTCGCCTACGGCTCAAACAGTCACTTTTACGACATACTCTATGCTCGCAAAATTTCAAAAATCTGCCTATTGTTTGCTTGCATAACTTTTTGCGAGATTTTCAAAAATTGTTTGCAATCAATCCGAATAAATTATCTTGTGTCTTACTTAGTGATATAACATATGTAAAAGAGAGGTATTAAAATGAAAAAAATAGTATTAACCGGTGGTGGAACTGCCGGCCACGTAACACCAAACATTGCTTTAGTTCCTAAACTTAAAGAATCCGGTTTTGAAATTAAATATATTGGTACATACAACGGAATGGAGAAACAGCTTGTTGAAGATGCCGGTCTTGACTATATCGGTATTTCTTCAGGTAAGCTTCGCCGTTATTTTAGCTGGAAGAATTTTTCTGATCCTTTCCGTGTTTTAAAAGGATATTTTGAAGCTAAGAAGTTTATGAAGAAATATAAGCCTGATGTGGTTTTTTCAAAGGGTGGTTTCGTAACTGTACCTGTTGTTTATGCAGCAAGTAAGTATAAGATTCCTGTTATTATCCACGAATCAGATATGACTCCGGGACTTGCTAATAAGCTTGCAATTAAGAAGTCTACAAAGGTATGTCATAACTTCCCTGAAACTGCTGCATATCTTGGTTCTAAGGCAGTACATACAGGTTCACCTATCCGTAAGGAATTATTTGAAGGTAATAAGATTACAGCACTTGATATGTGTGGTTTCTCTGCTAACAAACCTGTAATTATGGTAACAGGCGGAAGTCTTGGTGCTGAAAATGTTAATAAGCTTGTAAGAAAGGCTTTACCTGAATTGTTAAAGAACTTCCAGGTTGCTCATCTATGCGGCAAGGGCAAGGTTGACGAAAGCCTTAAAGATATGGAAGGTTATGCTCAGTTTGAATATATCAGCGACGAAATGAAAGATTTCTTTGCTATGGCTGATTTGATTATTTCAAGAGCCGGTGCAAACTCAATCTGTGAAATTGCTGCATTAAATAAACCTAACATTCTTATTCCATTGTCTGCAAGAGCAAGCCGTGGCGACCAGATACTTAATGCTAAGTCCTACAAGAAACAGGGCTTTAGTGAAGTTATAGATGAAGACACAGCTACTGCTGAGGACTTGGTTAACACAGTAAACTCAGTTTATGAGAATCGCAGTAAATACATTGATGCAATGAAAAAATCTGCCGGAACAGGCGGAGTTGATATGATTGTTGATTTGATTAATAGTCTTGTGAAATAATTAGATATACAAAAATTTCATATTGTATAAAAGGAGACTGGTTATCAATATTTCAACAAAGAAACGGAACTATATCAAATATTTTGACATAGTTCCGTTTTTTTACTACATATTTCTTTTTAATACCGAATAGTTTTCTAAATTTTCAAACCATTCCTATAAAATCTTCTGAATCTTTTCTGCGATAGCATTAAGCTTATCAACATCCTGAGTTCCCGGTGTCCACTTAATATTAGCATCATCCTTGCTATATCTTGGAATAACATGAATATGAAGATGGAAAACAGACTGACCTGCTATTTCTCCATTGTTCTGCAAAATATTAACACCTTCACAACCTGTTGCTTCCTTAAGTGCAGTTGCAACCTTCTTAGCTACGATGTGAGCGTGAGCCAAAAGTTCATCGTCAATCTCAAAAACATTAGCTGCATGACTCTTAGGAATAACCAATGCATGACCTACTGTTGCAGGGCCTGCATCAAAAATAACCTTAACCTTATCATCTTCAAACAAAGTAATTGAAGGAATTTCACCTCCAGCAATTTTACAAAAAATACAATCGCTCATAAAACTTACCTCCTAAATCCAATTCTTTTTATTGGATAATAGCAAATTCATATTTAGATAGTTGCAAGGCAATATTTTGTATTTACCATCGTTGAACAGAAATTTATACCGCAAACACGTTGATTTTTGGCTTACACTATGCTCGCAAAATTTCAAAAAT
>OLVW01002807.1_pt1 | contig 11907 bp, 9 predicted proteins | sample 1673301 | NCBI WGS metagenome assembly OLVW01 (sample SAMEA3178941, study PRJEB25190) | human gut metagenome
TTAATGCGGTTGTAAAGACATCGACAAACTTGAATTCAGATCCGATGGACATGTTGTTACAGTGCTTACGTTTAGGCATTTCTACAGGTAATTATGGGCTGATTCTTACAAATCTCATGAACGATATTATTATGGGGCCACCACAGATTAGTATGGATCCGGTTGGTTTCCGTATCATTGATCCAGAGTATATTAATATTATGATTACAGGTCATCAGCAGTCCATGTTTGCCGATTTAGAAGAAAAGCTGGAGTCAGATATTGTGCAGAAGTCAGCACAGCTTGTCGGTGCAAAGGGAATACGCATTGTAGGATGTACTTGTGTGGGCCAGGATTATCAGGCACGTTCTGGATGCTATAAAGATGTGTATTGTGGACATGCAGGTAATAACTATACGAGTGAAGCCGTGTTGATGACAGGCTGTGTGGATTTGGTTGTTTCCGAATTTAATTGTACGATTCCGGGAATCGAGCCAATCTGTGAACAGTTAGATATTAAGATGCTTTGTCTTGATGATGTGGCAAAAAAGGCAAATGCAGAATTATTACCATACACAGCAGAAGAAAAAGAAAAGATTACAAGTCAGATTATCGCAGATGCTCTATGTGGGTTTAAGAACAGAAAAGAAAAATTATATGGAACAGCTCCGGCCAAAGGAGAGAAGCGTGTCAATGTCATGGCACAGCATGGTTTTGACAAATCTATTACCGGTTTATCAGAAGATACTTTAGTAGCTGCTTTAGGTGGAACTTTACAGCCGCTTATTGATGCGATTGTTGCAGGAAAGATTAAAGGAATTGCTGCAATTGTTGGATGTTCTAACTTAAGAGCAAAAGGGCATGATGTATTTACCGTAGAGCTTGCAAAAGAATTAATTAAGAAGGATATTCTTGTATTATCCGCCGGCTGTACCTGTGGTGGATTAGAAAACTGCGGACTTATGACAATGGAAGCCGTAGAGCTTTGTGGAGAAGGATTGAAAGAAATATGTACAGCACTTGGTGTTCCACCAGTACTTAACTTTGGTCCATGTCTTGCGATTGGACGAATTGAGATGGCTGCCTGTGCTTTAGCAAAGGAACTTAATGTAGATCTGCCACAGCTTCCAGTTGTTATTAGTGCACCGCAATGGCTTGAAGAGCAGGCTTTAGCAGATGGAGCCTATGCTCTTGCACTTGGATTCCCTCTGCATCTGGCATTATCTCCATTTGTTACAGGAAGTCCGGTTGCGGTAAATGTTCTTACAGAAGGATTAAAGGATCTGACCGGAGGACAGCTTATTATTGAAACAGAAGTAGATGCTGCAGCACAGAAATTTGATGAGATTATTAAAGAAAAAAGAGCAGGTCTTGGAATTGATAGTGGAATCAATAAAGGAGGAGATGCCATATGCGAATGAATCGAACGACTCCTTTTATGGTTCCGGTAGATGATGCGAATCCTGCGATTATAAAAAATGAAGCATTATGTAGTGAGTGCGGACATTGTTTTGCGGTTTGTGAAGAAGAAATCGGGGTAGCAGCAAAATATTTATTAAATCAAAGGGAAGCATATCAATGTATTGGCTGTGGACAGTGCAGTGCAGTTTGTCCGGAAAAAGCAATTACCGGACGTCCTCATTATAAGATTGTGAAGGAACTGATTAAAGACCCGGAAAAGATTGTTGTTTTTTCTACTTCACCATCCGTCAGAGTTGGTTTTGCAGACGGATTTGGAAAAGAACCGGGAACCTTTGCACAGGATGAAATGGTTGGTGCATTGAGAGCATTAGGTGCGGATTATGTATTTGATGTTACATTTTCTGCGGATCTTACAATTATGGAAGAAGGTTCTGAACTTTTGTCTAGAATTTTAAAGGGGACCGGACCACTTCCTCAGTTTACCAGCTGCTGTCCAGCCTGGGTAAAATACATGGAGAATTTTCATCCGGATAAAACGAAATATCTTTCTTCTGCAAAAAGTCCGATCGGAATGCAGGGAGCAGTAATCAAAACATATTTTGCACATAAAAAACATATTGATCCGGAAAAGATTATTTCTGTAGCAGTGACACCTTGTACAGCGAAAAAGGCAGAAATAGCAAGAGAAGAGTTATGTGATGCAGGAAAGCTTCTTAATATAGAAGAAATGCGTGACAATGATTATGTGATTACGACAAAAGAACTGGTACAGTGGTGTCAGGAGGAAGGACTTGATTTAGATAAGATTACTCCTTCTAAGTTTGACAGTGTCTTAGGAGAAGGAACCGGGGCCGGAATGATCTTCGGAAATACTGGCGGTGTTATGGAAGCGGCACTTCGAACCGTTTACAGAGTATTAGAAGGAAAAGAAGCTCCGGCAGATTTCTATCAGCTTCGTCCAGTAAGAGGATTAAGCAATCGAAAAGAAGCAGAAGTAACAATCGCTGGAAAGAAGCTTCGGGTTTGTATTCTTTATGGAACGGCTGCAGCGGAGAAATTCCTTGCAGAAGATATGAATGGTTATCATTTTGTGGAAGTGATGACATGTCCGGGAGGCTGTATCAGTGGAGCGGGACAGCCGGATTGCGGAAGTGTTCCAGTATCAGATGTCGTAAGAAAGAAGAGAATACAGTCACTTTATCAGGCGGATGAGCAGGCAGAACGCAGAAACTCCATGGATAATCCGGAAATTGGAACAATATATCACGAATTTTTTAAAGAGCCATTAAGCATACTTTCAGAAAAACTCTTACATACTACTTATCAAGGAAAATAAGACAAAGAATGTGCAGAATAGTTCAAAAATAAGAATTGAATATTACAACTAAAAAATCGATGTAAAATGAGAATTTCTTGCCTATATTTTCTTGGCAAGTATACCAATTTGTTTCATATCGAAGGATGTAATTCGTTGCTGTTGCAATAAAATGTAGCAGCAACGTTTCTTTTTGTTGTGCAAACTGTATAAATGTAAAAAATATCCGATTGATAATTGCCAAATACTGACACGGATATTACTAATTGTTGCTTATTTTTTCCTGTATAATGCAAGACAGATGAAAGCTCAGTAGTGGTTGATTTACAGGATTTATAGGATAATTTTTTGAGTTATCATCTCTCAAACATTTTCATTGCACATTTTTATGTGTCAGTAAGAAGGAGGAAAATTGTAATGATTGCAAAAGGATTTACAGAACCAACCGCACGTATCAAAGCCTTAAAAGCAGAAGTTGTTAACGCAGTACCAGAAGTAGAGCCATATAGAGCCGTACTTATTACAGAGTCTTACAAAGAGACAGAGGGTATGCCAGCAGTTATGAGAAGAGCAAAAGCTAACGAGAAGATTTTTAACAATCTTCCAGTTGTAATTCGTGACAACGAATTAATCGTAGGTGCTCTTTCCGTAAAACCTCGTTCTACAAACCTTTGTCCAGAGTTCTCATTTGACTGGGTAGAAAAAGAGTTCAAGACAATGGCAACTCGTATGTGTGACCCATTCGTAATTACTGAAGAAACAGCAGATATCCTTCACGAAGTATTCAAATACTGGAAAGGTAAAACTACCAGCGAATTAGCTACTTCCTACATGAGCCAGGATTGTCTTGACTGCCAGGCTGGTGGAGTATTTACAGTTGGTAACTACTACTTCGGTGGTATCGGACACGTGTGTGTTGATTACGGTAAAGTATTAAAAATCGGTTTCAAGGGCGTTATTGCAGAAGTTGTTGAAGCAATGAACAAACTTGATGCAAATGATCCGGAATGTCTGCAGAAGAGAGCATTCTATGAAGCAGTTATTATTTCTTACAATGCAGCTATTAACTTTGCTAAGAGATACAGCAAAAAAGCAGCAGAGATGGCAGCTACATGTACAGATCCAGTAAGAAAAGCTGAATTACTTCAGATTTCCAAGAACTGTGACCGTGTTCCAGAAAACGGAGCTACAAACTTCTATGAAGCTTGTCAGTCTTTCTGGTTTGTACAGGCATTAGTACAGATTGAAGCTAACGGACATTCCATTTCTCCAGGACGTTTTGACCAGTATATGTGGCCATACTTAGAAGCAGACAAGAGCATTTCTAAAGAATTCGCTCAGGAATTACTCGACTGCCTCTTCGTATTATTAAACCATGTAAACAAAACTCGTGATGATGTATCTGATCAGGCATTTGCAGGATACGCAGTATTCCAGAACTTTGGTGTTGGTGGACAGACAGAAGATGGCCTTGATGCTACAAACCCAGTTTCTTATATGTGTATGGATGCAGCAGCTCACGTTAGATTACCTGCACCATCATTCTCCGTTCGTATTCATAACCAGACACCGGATGAGTTCTTATTAAGAGCTTGTGAGCTTGCAAGACTTGGTACTGGTGTTCCAGCTATGTACAATGATGAAGCAATCATTCCTGCATTATGTAACAGAGGATTAACTCTTGCAGATGCTCGTAATTACTGTATCATCGGTTGTGTAGAACCTCAGTGTCCACACAAGACAGACGGATGGCATGACGCAGCATTCTTTAACGTTGCTAAGGTATTTGATATCGCTATTCATGGTGGTAAGAACCGTGATGGCAAACAGTTAGGACCTGTTACAAAACCTATGCCAGAATGGAAATCCATGGATGATTTATATGAAGCATATGAAACTCAGATTGAGTACTTCGTATCTAAATTAGTTGAGGCAGATAACGCTGTTGATATCGCTCATAAAGAAAGAGCACCATTACCATTTATGTCCGCATTAGTTGATGACTGTATCGGAAGAGGTAAAACAGTTATGGAAGGTGGAGCTATCTACAACTTCACAGGACCTCAGGCATTTGGTAACGTAGATACAGGTGATGCTATCTATTGTATCAAGAAACATGTATTTGAAGACAAAGACTTAACAATGCAGCAGATTTACGATGCTATGGAACACAACTTCGGTGCTGAGCTTGGTGCTGGATGTTACGATGGACCATTCGTAAGATTAAGTACAGATTCTGCAGAACCTGCAGCAGCAGCTATGGAAAGTGTTTCCGTATCTTCTGAAGATAGCATGGAATCTATCATCAACGCAGTTGTTCAGAAGATTCTTGCAGAAAAAGGATCTAACTTAAGTATGAGCGTAGATACAAAATCTGAAGCTTGCACAAGCTGCAGCGATGCTCAGAGAGCTGAATACGACAGAATCAGACATATCCTCGACGCAACACCTTGCTTCGGTAACGATATTGATGAAGTTGATATGTGTGCTCGTAAAGCTACACAGGTTTACTCTCACGAAGTTGAGAAATACAAAAACCCACGTGGAGGCCAGTATCAGGCAGGATGTTACCCAGTATCTGCTAATGTATTATTTGGTAAAGACGTACAGGCTCTTCCAGATGGACGTTATAGCAACGCACCTCTTGCAGATGGTGTTTCCCCTCGTCAGGGTCATGACGTTAAGGGACCTACAGCTGCAGGTAACTCCGTAGCTAAACTTGACCAGTTAAATATCTCTAATGGTACATTATACAACCAGAAATTCTTACCTTCTGCAGTAGCAGGTGATCAGGGACTTCTGAACTTCGCAGCAGTTGTTCGTAACTACTTCGATAAGAAGGGTATGCATGTACAGTTCAACGTAATTGATAGAGAAACATTACTTGATGCTCAGGCACATCCAGAAAACTACAAAGACTTAGTAGTACGTGTAGCTGGTTACTCCGCTCACTGGACAGTACTTGCTAAGGAAGTACAGGATGATATCATTGCTCGTACAGAACAGCATTTCTAAAATAGTAGATTTTTGAAATAAACTGGAGGAAGTACCTATGAGTAATATGGAACCAAGCTGCGATACAAGTAAAAAAGGGCTTGTCTTTAATATACAGAGATTCTCTGTAAATGACGGTCCGGGTGTAAGAACGATTGCCTTTTTAAATGGCTGTCCTCTTCGCTGCAAATGGTGCTGTAACCCTGAATCGCAGGAATTAAAACCAGTCGTCATGTTTAAAGCACAAAACTGTGTCGGCTGTGGAAATTGTGAGGTTGTGTGTCCAACTGGTGCTTCTAATTTAAACGTTCCAGGAAAAATTGATCATACAAAATGTATTGCATGCGGAAAATGTATTGATGTCTGCTATCATAGGGCTCTTGAGATGTCCGGTAAGTGGATGACAGTAGAGGAACTGATGGGAGAACTTTACAAAGACCGTGTTATTTACAGAAAGTCCGGAGGCGGTATTACCGTCTCCGGAGGTGAAGCAATGGTACAGCACGAATTTCTTTTAGAGCTGTTAAAGGCTTGTAAGTCATTCGGCTGGACCACTGCGATTGAAACAACTGGTATGGCTTCTGAGGAAGTAATCAAAGAGATTGTTCCGTGGCTTGATGTGGTCATGATGGATATTAAGCATATTGACCCAGAAGTACATAAAGAGTATACTGGTGTAAGTAACGAGCAAATACTTAAAAATGCATTACTGATTTCTAGTCTTGCAAAGAAGATGATCATTCGTGTTCCGGTTATTCCAGGATTTAATGCAAGTCCGAATGTAATTGCGGCAATTGCAAAGTTTACAACCTATCTGCATAATGTAAATGAGTTACATCTTTTACCTTATCATGATCTTGGAAGTAACAAGTATGGAATGCTCGGCAAGGAATATGAACTTGCCGATGTACAGAAGCCGGAAAATGAATTCATGGAAGAATTAAAAGCAATAGTAGAAAAAGAAGGATTAACCTGTAAAATCGGAGGATAAATCGATACAGGCAGTCCGCGGTATCCCTTATATATACCAAAATGGTACAGGAGGTTCACAATGAACAAAGACATAACATTATTAACTTCTGAATCTGTTACAGAGGGACATCCGGATAAAGTATGCGATATGATTTCCGACGCTTTACTGGATGCTTATTTAGAGGAAGACCCATCTGCCCATGTGGCATTGGAAACAATGGCTTCAGAAGACACGGTTTTCATTGCTGGTGAAGTTGCTTCTTTCGCAAAGGTTGATGTTAAAAATAAGGCAAGAGAAGTCATCTGTGAAATAGGATATGACAGTAAAGAAAAAGGAATAGATGGAAAAGAATGTCTAATTATTACCAATATTGGTGTACAGTCACCTGATATCGCTCAGGGAGTTACACAGTGTAACGGAACTATTGGAGCGGGAGATCAGGGAATGATGTATGGATATGCTTGTGATGATACAGAGGAACTTATGCCACTGTCGATTTCACTGGCACATAAACTTAGTAAACGACTTACACAGGTAAGAAAAGAAGGAATCCTTCCATACCTCTATCCAGATGGAAAGTCACAGGTTACAGTAGCATATAATAATCAGGGAGAAATCCTTGGTGTTACAGATGTTGTAATTTCTGCACAGCATAATGCAGAAGTTTCTGTACAAAAGCTTCGAATGGATATTGAGGAGCATGTTATAAGAGAAGTAATTCCTAAAGAATTGCTTTTACCGGATGTAAAGATACATATCAATCCTACAGGACGATTCGTAGTTGGTGGTCCTGCCGGAGATGTAGGTCTTACCGGAAGAAAGATTATTGTAGATACTTATGGTGGAATTGCCAGACATGGAGGCGGAGCATTCTCAGGAAAAGACCCGACAAAGGTTGACCGTTCCGCAGCGTACATGGCAAGATATGCCGCAAAGAATGTGGTTGCTGCCGGATTTTGTAAGAAGTGCGAGATTAATCTTGCCTATGCAATCGGTATCCCACAGCCAGTATCTATAAAGATAGATACCTTTGGTACAGAAGAAATACCAAAGGAAATTATTGAAGACACCGTAAATGAAGTATTTGATTTCAGTGTGGCAGGTATTATAAACAGCCTATCTCTCACTAAGGTGAAATATAAACCAGTCGCAGCATACGGACACTTTGGAAGAACAGATCTTGATCTTCCGTGGGAACGGTTAGATAAAGTGAATATTCTTCAGGAAAAAGCAGTTGCCCGTGTGGCAGAAGAAATCTACAAAAACCGTTAACAAATATTAAATACAACAATCATTACACTTTTTAATAATTATAGAAACTATTCAAAGTCAGATGGTTTCAGCGACTGAGACTTTAGAATAGTGAAATAGCTAAGGGGTCATTCAAGCGCATAATTGTTCTGAAATAATCGGTCTCAACACTCTCACAAATAGATTATGAAATAACAATAAGCTTGATCCACATAAAGGGGGCTGTCGCAAGGTGACAGTCCCCTGATTTAATTTTTGGAACAACAGACGGTAGTAAGAACATAGATGATTAAATCAGGGGATTTCTATGCGAGCCGCTTTGAAGAAGAAATATTCATCTTGCATAAATGGTAATTAATAGTTAAAATATAATTATATGATAGAAGTAAGTAACCATGCAGGTAAAAGCGTTATGATGTGGATGCAGGCTTGCAAAGTGGTTGTGAATATTACTATTATAATTTTAGAAGGAGGATTTTTAAAATGGTAAGAAAAGCAAATATCATTCAGAAACAGGAACTTGGCGGTGGAAAAGGTTGTGCAGAGGTGCATGAGATTGTTCCAGAGAAAGATTTATATGGACATGGAAAGTTATATGCAAAGGTTGTTTTAAAACCGAATTCCAGTGTTGGCTGGCATCGTCATGTTGGTGAAACAGAACCATATTATATCTTAGAGGGTGAGGGAATTTTCGTAGATGATGATGGAAGCCGTACAAAGGTAGGTCCTGGAGATGTATGTACAATTCTTCCGGGACAGTGCCATGCGATTGAGAATGCATCATCATGTAAGGATCTTGCATTTATGGCTTTGATTCATAAAGACTGATTCGCTTGATTTTTTATTAAGGGAGACGAACCCCCGAAGAGAACCCTACCCTATATTTGTGACTCTATCGCTGCGGGTTGAATGTTCGCTTAATGGCTCACATTCAATCCTCGCTCTAAGGTCACAAATATAGGATATCTTCTTTCTTGGGGAGCGTCAGCTTTGCCTGTGTTAATTTACTATTTAATGCAAAGGACTTTACCTGTTATGAAATCAAGTATATAATACAAAAAAGTACAGTTGGAATTTTGATTTCCTCGTAAAATCAGATATACAAAATCAGACAGAAAAAACAGGGAGAAAAATACAATGAAATGGATGATTGCATCAGATATACATGGTTCTGCATTTTACTGTGAGAAGATGCTTAAGGCATTTGAAAGAGAACAGGCAGATAAATTACTTTTGTTAGGGGATATCCTCTATCATGGACCACGAAATGATCTGCCGAAAGGATATGCGCCCAAAAAAGTAATAGAGCTGCTTAACAACATAAAAGAAAAGATTCTCTGTGTTCGTGGAAACTGCGATGCGGAAGTGGACCAGATGGTATTAGAATTCCCGATTATGGCAGACTATGCGATGATCACAGAGGGAGATTTGAATATCTTTGTGACACATGGTCATCATTTTAATGAAAAGAAGCTGCCGCCGATGTTTGAAAAGACACAGGAGGGGTTGATATTATTGCATGGGCATACCCACGTTCCAGTATGCAGAGTACATGAAAGTTATACTTACATGAATCCAGGCTCTGTATCTATTCCAAAGGAAAATTCGGAACACAGTTATATGATACTGGAGAATGGAGCGTTGTGGTGGAAGACATTAGACGGTGAGACATACCTTAATTTTAAAGGAAGTAAGCCGGAAAGAGGGTATTGCAGAGAGGAGTATAGATAGTATATCAGATGTGAGATGACTCCAGCATCTCACAGCAAGAATGCCGGGGCATTCTTGAATCTTGAGATATTAATACAGAACAGGAGGTGTGCTATGAAAAGAACGGATCAATATCTTTATCTTGCGAATGGAAGACTGCATCGGTCGTTATTTGGTGCAATCAATGAAAAAGGAGAAGTTAAGATTGTAAAAGATAATCAGGTGTTAACTAGGATGAATGAGAAGCAAGCGAAAGCGTTAGGGAATATAGCAAGAAAGATTAAAGAATTGGACAATCAAAAATCAATATCTGCTGTATATCTTTATGGAAGTGTTGCCAGAGGGTCTGCACATGGAATGAGTGATTTGGATATTTTTATTGTATTAAACGATAATGATTTAACGCCAGAAGAGTGTAGAAAGTTTCGTATAGAAAATAGCTCGTTTAACGATATAGATATAGATATTCACTTTGAAAATAGGAATATTTTTTTGAAATCAAATAGCACATACCATACAAATATAAAAAAGGAGGGGTTAGAATTATGGACAGCATGACTTATTTAGATTTTGCAGAAAATGATTATAAATATTTTATGCATAGTTATGAATCAGGATATGTAGCCAATAATATGGCTGCGAATGCACAGAATACTGCCGAGAAGTATTTAAAACACCTGATAGACCAATATGACCATGATGAGCAAAGACTTGATTTGCGAACGAGAACTTTACGAACACATAACTTATCTCAGTTGATGAATTATTTATCTAACGAAATGGGTATGGAGATTCCGCTGAGAGTAAAACGTGATATCAATGCTTTAAATAACTATTATTTTAATGCAAGATATCCGGGAGATAATTCCTTTTTTGTAAGTAAGGATGACATAGAAATATGTAAAGAAGGCTTGGATTCTTGCAGAGAATTGGTGTTGAGCGTAGATAAGGAAATGAGGACAAAAAATAAAGAGAAAGAACTAATATCTGAGAATATTCCAATAGTGGAAGACGAGGAATGGGATATCTAATATGAAAAAACAAATTTTATCTATTATTATGGCAGGCTGTCTGCTCTTATCTATGACAGCATGTTCTTCAGACAAGAAAAATACGAAATCAGCATCCGAACAAACAACAGCAGATACTTCTACATCAACTAACTCACCGCAGGAATACAGCAAAACCGATTTCGTCATGAGCACCGTCTTAAGTGAAAAAATATACGGAACAAAAGATGTTACACAAGACATAAAAGAAGAACTCGATAAACTAGAGAAAGAACAGCTTTCCTGGCGAGAAGACAGCAGCATTGTTTCAAAAATTAATGCCGATGCACAAAAAGGCACAAAAACTAAACTGGATTCTGATATGACTTCATGGGTAGAGGATTCTTTAGAACTTGCAAAGCGAAGTAACGGAGCCTTTGACCCGACCATCGGCAGGCTCACAAGACTGTGGAACATAGAAGGGGATAACCCTAAAGTTCCATCAAAACAGGAAATAAAGAATACTTTAAAAGATACTGGGTATACTAAAATACATCTGGAGAAAGTAGAAACCCAGAATACAGCTACTGCTAAAAAGAACGTAGATAAAGATATAAAAGATAATACAGATAAAAATGGAGATGCAGCCAAAGATACAGACAATAACACGACAAATAGTACCGCCCAGAATACAGCTGATAACATGGTAAACAATGAAGCTAATAATACGCCTGACAATACAGCTCTAAATGAAGAAAGATTAGAGACGACAGACAAAAAGACCAATACAGATGAAAGTATTTCTTCTATATATATAGAAGACCAATGCACCCTCGACCTCGGAGCAGTAGGCAAAGGAATCGCCTGTGACGTAGCACAGAACTATTTAAAACAACAAAAAGAAGTAAGCGGAGCGGTCATCGCCGTTGGAGGCAGCATCCTCTTATATGGAAGCAAAGCAGACGGAAGCAACTGGAATGTCGCTGTACAAAATCCAAGAGGCAAGGATGGAGAAGCAATGGGAGTCCTGTCCCTCTCTGGCACAACAAACGTCTCCACATCAGGAGACTACGAAAAGTACTTCATGCAAAACGGAAAAAGATACCACCACATCCTAGATCCTTCAACCGGTTATCCAGCAGAAAGCAGTCTGATCTCTGTAACAGTAGTAAGCGACAACGGCTTACTCTCTGACGGTCTTTCCACCGCCTGTTTTGTCCTCGGCAAAGAAAAAGGAGAAAGACTACTAGAAACCTATGGAGCAGAAGGTGTAT
>OLVW01002810.1_pt1 | contig 11901 bp, 14 predicted proteins | sample 1673301 | NCBI WGS metagenome assembly OLVW01 (sample SAMEA3178941, study PRJEB25190) | human gut metagenome
AATCATATAATTTTCTTTGTTTACAATAAATCTAAAAAAAGATAATAATAAAAATCAAAAAAAGATAACAATAATTGCAATAGGAAAAATGGTTTCAAGAGCTATGAATGTGGCAAAAAGTGAAGAAAAAGTTGGAAATGATGTTTGTATAATAAATGCAAGATTTCTAAAACCTTTAGACAAAGAAAGTATATTAAAAAGATTAAAGCAGTCAAATAAAGTAATAATTATTGAAGATGGGACAAGAATAAATGGTTTATCTACAGCTGTAAAAGAAATAATAGCAGAAGAAAAAATGTTATTAGATGTTGAAACACAGGCATATCCAGATGAATTTATACAACATGGAACAGTTGAACAGTTAGAAAAAATATATTTAGAAGGAGCAAAAAATAATGGATAAGCAAGATATTTTAAAGGAATATAGAAAGCCAGAAGATAGGATATTATTGTCACATATATTGGATAAGATTGAAATATCAAATAAAAAAGGGCAAGTACAATATACAGATTTTTTGGACATGTATCAAGTAGCATTAACAAAAAGATTTTTAAATAAAAATCAATTTCAAAATTATATTTTATATGGTGGATATGAAAACGCAGAAAGGAATATATTTATAGCATATCCAGAAAAATATGATGAAGATATGATTAAAAAGAATTATGAAAAATTTGTTGAAATTATAAGAATTCAACTTGGAAAAGAAGAAATAGGAAAATATTCTCATAGAAATTATTTGGGTGGAATAGTAAAATTAGGAATGAAACGTGAGAAAGTAGGCGATATTTTGGTATCAGATGATGGAGCAGATATTATAGTTAAACAAGAAATATCAGAATTATTATCAAAAGAGTTGGAAAAACTTACAAGATTTCAAAATAGTAAAATAAATGTTATGAGTATATCAGAATTAAAAATTCCTCAAATAAAAGTAGAACAAATGGATATAATAGTTCCATCACTTAGACTAGATAACATAGCTTCTGATTTAGCAAACACTTCAAGGAGTAAAGTGGTTCAAATTATGGCTCAAGAAAGAGTTTTTGTAAATGGTCAATGTGAGACAAAACCATCAAAATTAATAAAAATGGGTGATGTTATTACTATTAGAGGAAAAGGCAGATTTGTAGTAAAAGAAATAAAAGGCAGTACAAGAAGTGGTAGAACAGTATTGAGTATTGAAAAATATGTATAAAAAATAACAATGCACAGAAATTTGCAAAGCAAATTTCTGTGCGAGAATAAAGATGCGGACATTAAAATATTCTAAATAAGTATTACTGATATTAATGTCCGCTTTTGTTTTATAATAATGTTAATATTTGATTTTAAATTATTTAGTGTTGGATTGTAATTTTTCTTCTAATTGTCTTTGAGCTTGTGGCTTTCTAAGGTATAAAGGTAGAAGGTTTGAATCTGAACCATTTTTTATAAAAATATCATATCCAGCTAAAGCTAAAGAATAAGAATTAAGATTATTGTCAGAAACATTTTCAAAAAAAGTGCTATTAGAATAAATCTGTTTAATTAGATCGCAATAAATTATTGCACCATCACCGACAAATAATATATTTGAGTAATTTTTTAATACATTTAAAGCATTTTCGATTGTATCAGCAGTAGGATCAATTAATGTGTGGCAAATTCCTTTTTTAAATTCATATAATGCAAAATAACAATTTGAATTTTTGCAATCAATAATACTACAAACTAGTCCGGAAAAGTTGTTACCATAAACTTGCTTTGAATTATATGCTAAGCTTTGTAAAGAAGAAACACCTTTATATGATATTTTTTTACTGTCACAAAAAGCCTTTACAGTTGCAATTCCTATTCTAAGTCCTGTAAAAGAGCCAGGACCTTTATCACAAACAATTAAATCAATATTATTTAAATTAATACTTGTTTTATCAAATGCTGATTTTATCATAGGCATTAAATTTTCTGAGTGCGTTTTACCTGTGTTAGAATCTAATGAGCAGATGATTTTTTGGTCTTCTAAAATAGAAACACCACATATATTACTAGCTGTATCAATACTTAAAATTTTCATATTAACCTCCGTTTTATATTATAAAATTCATTAAAATACAATTGTTTTCGCCATAATAATGTTTGCGAAAACCAACTTTTTTAAAACCAACTTTTTTATATAAATTAATCGCACTTGAATTAATTTCATTGACTTCTAAATGGATAATAGAAATATTTGAATTTTTAGCAAATTTAATAATGTAGTTTAAAAGAGTTGAACCTATTCCAATTTTTCTTGAGCTTTTTTTTACGACAATGTTCATTAATTCAGCTTCATCGAAAATTATTTTTATTCCAGTAAATCCTAAGATATTTGATTTTGAATCTTTTATAACAAAGTAGTATGAATTTTTAGAATTAAGTTCTTCTTTTAGAATTTGGTATGACCAAAAATCATCAAATTCAGTACTTAAAGTGCTTTTTATGTTATCTAAATCAGTTATATCCATTTTGTTAATAGAATAGTCCATACGAACCTCCAATTCATATAAAAAATAGTTTTTATGTTTAAAATTATAATACAAAAATTTAAAATTTGCAAATGTTACAAAAATGTAACAAAAATGTAATATAAAAATAATAAAAAAACAACAAAAAAAGCTTGATAAATTTTGTTAAATATAGTATAAATAAGAAAAGAATAAAAAACCACAAAGGAGGAAAAAGATATGGCTGAATTTGGTAAAGAAAATAAAGTATCAGGAGTTTTCGGAGGGGTACAATTTAACAATAAAGGTCAAGAACAAGCTGGAAATTTTGGAAATAGAGAAAAAACAGAATATGCAGGAACGATTAGAAGAAAAGATTTACCAGTAAAAAATGGCTTTTGGAATAAATTTAAAGCTTTTTGGTTACAAGAAATTGATTGGAACAAAGAGATTAGAGTTGAATTAACACCAGCACAACAAAAAGTTGAAGATGAAATTAACGAATTTTTACACCAAGAAATAACATGGGAAAAGGTGCATGACTTTTTATTCCAAGAAGTAACATTTGGAAAATAATAAGCTAATGAAATAGTAAAATAAGAAAAAAGTATAGCAAGATTATAAAAATTATGCTATACTTTTTAAGTAATGTGAGAAAGAATTACTAGTATATTTTATAACGGAGGAATAGATGAAAAATAAAACAGTATTTGTGTGCAATGAGTGTGGATATGAATCAGGAAAATGGTTAGGAAAATGTCCAGCATGCAATAGTTGGAATACTTTTTTTGAACAAAAAGTAGTAGAAAGCAAAAATAAAGCAGGAGCGATAGCTAAAGAAAAAACAAAACCACAGAAATTAAATACATATGAGGCAAAAGAAACAATAAGGACATCAACAGGGTTTGATGAATTAGATAGAGTTTTGGGTGGAGGCTTAGTTAAAGGTTCATTAATATTATTAGGTGGAGAACCAGGAATTGGAAAATCTACATTAATTTTACAAATTTGTAATAAGGTAAAAGGAGAAGGCAAAGTACTTTATGTATCAGGGGAAGAATCTGCAGAACAGATAAAATTAAGGGCAGACAGATTGGGTATAAATAATGAAGATATTTTATTTTTAGGAGAAACTGATATAGATATAGTAAATGAAGCTATAGTAGAGGTTAATCCTAAACTTGTAATAATAGATTCTATTCAAACAATGTATTCAGACGAATTAACTGCAGCAGCAGGAAGTGAAAGTCAAGTAAGAGAAATAACATCACAGGTAATGAGAATTTGCAAATCAAGGAATATTACAACTATAATTATAGGGCATGTAACAAAAGAAGGAAATATTGCAGGACCAAGAGTTTTAGAACATATGGTTGATACGGTTCTATATTTGGAAGGAGAAAGGTATTTTTCGTATAGAATTTTGCGAGGAGTAAAAAATAGGTTTGGCTCAACAAATGAGATAGGAATGTTTGAAATGAGAGAAGAAGGAATGTGTGAAATAACTAATCCTTCAGATGTATTAATTTCCGAAAGAGAAGATAATCCAGCAGGTTCATGTATTGTTGCATGTATGGAAGGTACAAGGCCAATGCTTGTAGAATTGCAAGCATTGACAACACAGAGTGTTTTTGGATTTCCAAAAAGAACGGCAAATGGAATAGATTTTAATAGATTAGCAATATTAATAGCTGTAATTGAGAAAAAAACAGGGCTAAGTTTAGGCAGCCAGGATGTTTATGTAAATGTTGTTGGAGGGTTAAGATTGAATGAGCCTTCTGTGGATTTAGGAATAATAATGGTTGTTTCGTCAATATATAAAAATAAACCAATATCAAAAGATTGTGTAATAATAGGAGAAGTTGGCTTAACTGGTGAGGTTAGAAGAGTAAATATGATAGAAAAAAGAATAAAGGAAGCAGAAAAATTAGGGTTTAAGAAATGTATAATTCCAGAAAGTAACAAAAAACTCTTGAAAGATAAATTTAAATTGGATATAATAGGTGTGAAAGATGTACAAGAAGCATTAAGAAAAGTAGGAATTATTTAGTATATTCAAATTATTTTGATAAAGGAGGTAACCACAGTTTGAGGAAAAATACAGAAAAACCAATTACGGAAATTTTAAAATTAATAGCACCAGGAACTCCTATAAGAGATGGACTAGAAAATATATTAAGAGCAAAAACAGGAGCATTATTATTAATTACAGATAATACTGATGTTATTAAAGAATTAGTTGATGGTGGTTTTGCAATTAATGAGGAATATAGTTCATCTAAACTTTATGAATTGGCCAAAATGGATGGTGCAATAGTATTAAGTGGAGATTTAAAAAGAATATTATTTGCAAATGCACAATTAATACCATCAAGAGAAATAGAAACAAGAGAAACTGGTACAAGGCATAGAACAGCAGAAAGAACTGCAAAGCAAACAGGAGAACTTGTTATAAGTATTTCTCAAAGAAGAAATATTATAACGATTTTTAAAGGAAATAATCGTTATATATTAGAAGATACAGATGTTGTATTAAATAAGGCAAATCAGGGAGTACAGACATTAGAAAGATACAAAAAAGTATTTGATAGTAAATTAAGCATATTAAATGAATATGAATTTAATGATATAGTAACATTAGAAAATGTAATAGTAGCAATTCAAAGAGCTGAAATGGTAATGAGAATAGTAGAAGATATACAGAGTCAGATTTATGAATTAGGAAATGATGGTAGACTTGTAAAAATGCAGTTAGAGGAATTAATAGGTGGTGTAGAAAAGGAAGAATTGCTTATTATAAAAGATTATATAGCAGTTACTAAAAAGAAAAAAACGCCAGAAACAGCTATGGAAGAATTGTCAGAAGTACCATATGAGGATTTAACCAAAGAAACAACTATTGCTAAATTATTGGGTTATGAAAATTTTGATAATTATGATGAAGTAGGTGTATATACAAGAGGATATAGAATATTAAGTAAAATACCAAGAATGCCAAGTAATATAGTAGAAAATTTAGTTTCTTCATATAAATCTTTTCAACATATTTTAGCAGCAGATATAGAAAGCTTAGATGAAGTTGATGGAATTGGTGAGGTTAGAGCAAGAACAATAAAACAATCATTAAGAAGAATGCAAGAACAGTTTGTATTTGATAATGTTGTTGTATAAATAAAAAAGGAAAGGAATTTAGAAAAATGAAAGATAAAATTAAAACAATTATATGGATAGTAGTAGCAATAGCTATTATAGTATTAATAGGAATATTAGGATATGGATATTATAAAAAAGCAACTATGGAGGTAAAGAATCCAATTTTAACAATGGAAGTAGAAGGATTTGGAACAGTAAAAATGGAATTATATCCAGATCATGCACCACAAAATGTAGCTAATATTGTAAATTTAGCTAATAGAGGATTTTATAATGGAACAAAATTCCATAGAGTAATTAAAGATTTTATGATACAAGCTGGAACTAAAGATGGAGATGGAACAACAGGTGCTAAATTAAGTGATTTAAAAGATGGTGGAGAAGATAAAGAATATGGAATTAAAGGTGAATTTGTTGCAAATGGTGTAAATAATACAATAAAGTTTGAAGAAGGAGTAGTTGGTGTTGCAAGAGCAGATTATACTCAATATTCATCAGATTTGAAAGATGAATCATATAATTCTGGTAATGCTCAATTCTTTATAATGACAAAAGAAAATACAGGTTTAAATGGATTATATACACCTATTGGAAAAGTTATAGAAGGAATGGATGTTGTACATAAAATAGAAGGTGTAGAGGTAAAAGCTGCTGATTCTGAAAAGGGTGATAGTTCAAAATCAGAGGTTAGTACACCAGTAAATCCACCAGTAGTAACATCTATTACAGTAGATACACAAGGTGTAACATATGATTTGCCAAATACATTAGATGCATTTGATTATATGTCATGGTTCTCTAAAAACTATAATTTTGGACAATAATTTTAGATGTTGAAAATTTTGAGATTTTGGTGTATAATATATTTGTACTAAAAAATTTTATTATACTAAGGAGGTCCATGTTATTATGGCAAAAAGAAAAAAAGACAATACAAAACGGAATTGGGAAGACCTTGAATGGGAAGTTGGTAGCATATATGCTACTAATGTAGAAACTGGTGTACAAACATATTTTGTTGCATTAAAAGACGATGCCGGTCTGGTTAAAAAATATGCCATGGTAAATGTTCAGAAATATCAGATCGTTGCAATCGGGGACAGTGTCAGCCAGTGTCAGGAGAATTATAACGAACTTCTTCTGAAAAATGGTGTGAAGGAAAAAGAAAAGGACACGCGTAAGGAAGAAGAAATATCCGGAAAAATTACAAAGATTGCGCAGGCGGTTCTGGATGGAAATTCACATTATTATCTGATGTTGGAAGATTCTGATGCGATTTATGATGTGTCAGTAGCAGATATTATTGATGTAATAAAGTGTGAACTTGGAGAACAGGTGACAGTCACTTACAAAGAAGATAAAGATGTCAATACGGTTACCAAACTTGACATCGGTGAAAAAGCAAAAGATAAAACTTCTTCTGATAAGATAGAGAAGGAAACAGGTACACAGGAGTAACAAGATTCATCATATAGAAATGATGCAGGAAATGAGAGAGGATAATGGAAATTAGTATACTTCTTGCGGAGCAGATTTTGGCTATGTTTCTTACGATGGCAGTGGGATTCGGAGTGGTCAGGGCTGGTCTTTTTAAAACAGAGGACAGCCGGATCATTTCAAATATGGTTGTGTATATCTGTAATCCGTGTGTCGTTGTTCATTCGTTTCAGATTGAATTGACAGATGATAAGATTAAGGGGCTGATGATCGCAATCGGACTGTCAGTGGTAGTGCATATGGTTCTGATCATCGGATCGGAAATTTTATCATTCATATTCCACTTTAACAGTATTGAAAAAGCATCCATCATTTATACAAATGCAGGGTATCTTGTGATTCCACTGGTGGGAGCTGTTCTGGGAGAAGAATGGGTTTTTTATACGACTGCATTTATCCTGGTACAGACGGTACTGATGTGGACGCATGGTGTGAAACTGATCGGACAGGAAAAGGAGTTGAATATCAGGAAAATCCTGTGTAATCCGAATGTGATCGCGATGATCATAGGAATTGCGCTTTTTGCGCTGGAGATCCGGCTTCCAACGGTTGTTGACAGTTGTGTCAGTGGTTTTGGAGATATGATCAGTCCGGCGAGTATGATGGTAATTGGTATGGTGATCGGAGATGTGGATCTGAAATGGGTATTCCGTCAAAAGCGTCCGTACCTGATCTGCCTGCTCAGGCTGATCGTATTCCCGCTGATTGCGGTTGTTGCCTTCGCCGGATTGGAACGGAGTGGAATTCATTCGGATGCGGAATATATTCTGATGATTGTTCTGATTGCAACGTCAGCTCCGGCGGCAGCAATGATCACACAGCTTGCACAGATTTATGGAAAGGATTCCAGATATGCGAGTGTGATTAATGTAATGTCGGTGATATTCTGTATTATAACGATGCCTGTGATGGTGCTGAGTTATGAAATGCTGATTGCGTTATAATAGAGTAAGACAGATAAAAGCTCTGCAATATGTATGAAACATATTGCAGAGCTTTTTTTGCAGAGTTATAGTTCTTCACTGTATTGTGAAATTTTATCCAGTACTCGTTGCTTCTCATCTCCGGTAAGTGGAACCGGGCAGTAATCGTTGTAACCGCTGGAAGAAGTGATGGAGCAGGGAATGATATTTAATTTGCTGCTTTTCTTTAATTTCCCTTTATGGAATGTGAATGTCTGCTGTACGATCATGCTATCCGTATCGCCTGGTGTAGAATTGCCGCCAAAGCAGAAATTGCCAAGGCTGTAGCAGATGTATTTTCCGTTGTATTTTTCAATGCCCTCGAGCACATGTGGGTGGTGTCCGATTACAAGGTCTGCACCTTCATCAATGGCGAGATGTGCAAGAGCCTTCTGGTTCTCGTCCGGTGTATATTGCTTTTCAATTCCCCAATGGAAATTTACGATGATAATCTGAGCACTGGCTTTTTTCAGTGCTTTGATATTCTTTTTTACCTGCGATGCACGTTTTTGGTGATCCGCAAGCTCATAGATTCCAGTAACACCGACTTTGATTCCTTTTACTTTGAAGATCTTCACCCGGTTATAACCAAAGGAAGCAATTCCGGCATCGTCCAGTGCGGAGATTGTATCGGTGTAGCTCTTCTTCCCATAGTCATGACTGTGGTTATTAGCGAGATTGGCCGCTTCGATGGAGCTTCCGGAAAGGATTGCAGCATATTTGGCAGGTGCTTTGAAGGCAAAGGTTTTGGCCTCCCGGGCAGTTTCATCTGTCAGGGTTCCTTCCATATTGACGATAGACAGATCATCTTTTTGGAAAATGGATCTGACGTTCTGGAAGAAATAGTCGGCACCGTATGATTCGTAATAAGCATTCAGGCTGGTAGAATAACTGAAATTTTCATCGGTTCCCAATGTACAGTCTCCGGTGGAACTGATAGTAAGAGAAACCTTGTCTGGATTTTTTTTATTTTTTTACTGATGGTTACGGTTTCTAATTGAACAGCTCTTTTTGAAGAATCTGCCTTTGGGGAAGTGTTTTTGGTCGAAGTCTTCTTTTTTGAAGCAGATTTCTTTTTGGTTTTATGTTTTCCGGCAGTGCTTTTGGTACCGGCTGTTTTATTTGCCGAAGTTGTAACTGTAGGGACGGTGAATTTATTTACAACAGTGCGGATGGCAGCTCGGACCAGGAATATAAATCCAATCAGGATCAATACCATGGCAATGATTAATAAGATACGTTGTATCTGTCGCTTACGTCTCCTTCGGGCTCTCTTCTTTTTTGCATCTTTGATTCCGCTCATACTTTTTCTCCTGTATTTTAAAATATTATCAGTATTTCAGACAATAAAAACGACAGTCCATTGTAGAAATGGACTGTCAGATCTTTCTATTCAGAAAGGATTAGTTCAGATATTTGCATCCTTCCATATTTACGTCAGCAAGATCTTCTTTGCTTGCACTGATGCTGACATAGAATTCAACTTCACATTCTTTGGAAACCTGTTTCAGGCGGTCGATAAATGCTGGAATATTATCCAGTGAGATATCGGCATGTTTTAAGATTCCGTCAATAAATACACATTCGATATCATGATTAGAACTGTACATACCATATAAAAATCCAATATATTCGTCAATATTGGTGATTGCCGGAAAATCATCCATACAGATAGTACGGATATCAAAAGTTACACTTGCTGTGTCGCGGTGAGTTTTTTTGATGAATACGACGTTTCCATTACATTTTTTTGCAGCCTCGTTAGCCTGCTCGATCATCTGCTGTGTTTTTCCTGTTCCTTTAGGACCTGCTAATAAATAAACCATGGTAAACACTCTCCTTTATGTATCATATTTACTGATCTGCATCAGTAGTAATTACTTATCCTTATTATACACTATGGAACTGGCAATAACAACCAAAAAAATGAATTTTCTGACAATTTTTTTGGATAAAATGTTGCTGAAAGCAGAAGGTACAGTGGATTTATACACTTTCTTAGAGACAGGCCTTGACTTATTTTAACATTCTTCATATAATAATGAAGAATATTGAAAAAAGCGCAGAAGAGGAGTATTAAGAGTCCAGCGTTATCAAGAGAACTGCCGGTTGGTGCAAGGCAGCAGACGAAGACTCCCAACTCGCCTCAGAGTTCTTTTGCTGAACAGATCATGTGGATAGAGAAGATACGGGATACAAGGTATTTATCCGGAATCATGATAACATAGGCAGAAGCGGGAACTTCCCGTTACAGAAGATTAATGAGTGCATCTGACAGATGATGTCGGGTGAAAAAGAGTGGTACCACGGAATATGAGCCTTTTTCGTCTCTTATAAAGCGAGATGAACAGGCTTTTTTTATACCAAAGTATGCAAGCAAAGCTGTCAGGTATGAGTAGTTACCATATAAAAAACAGGAGGACGAAAAAATGTCAAAAATCCCTTATAACCATAAGGCAATTGAAAAAAAGTGGCGTGAAAAATGGGAAGAAAACCCGGTAAACGTCCAGTATGATGAGAATGGAAATAAGAAAGAAAAATATTACTGTCTGGATATGTTCCCATATCCGTCAGGAAATGGACTTCACGTAGGTCACTGGAGAGGATATGTAATCTCTGATGTATGGAGCCGTTATAAATTACAGCAGGGCTATTACATCATTCATCCAATGGGATGGGATGCATTCGGACTTCCGGCTGAGAATTACGCAATTAAGATGGGCGTTCATCCGGAGATCTCCACAGCTGCCAACATTAAGAATATAAAACGTCAGATCAATGAGATCGCGGCTCTTTATGACTGGGACAGAGAAGTAAATACAACAGATCCGAATTTTTACAAATGGACACAGTGGATCTTTGTTAAGATGTTCAAAGAAGGTCTTGCTTATGAGAAAGAATTCCCGATCAACTGGTGCCCTTCATGTAAGACAGGTCTTGCAAACGAAGAAGTAGTCGGTGGAAAATGCGAACGTTGCGGAGCTGAGGTTACAAAGAAGAACTTACGTCAGTGGATGTTAAAGATCACAAAATATGCAGACAGACTGTTAAATGACCTGGATAAACTGGACTGGCCTGAAAAGGTTAAAAAGATGCAGGCTGACTGGATCGGTAAATCTTACGGAGCAGAGGTTGATTTCCCTGTAGAAGGAAGAGACGAGAAGATCACAGTTTACACAACAAGACCAGATACCTTATACGGAGCAACATTCATGGTTCTGGCACCAGAGCATGAACTGGCTAAGAGTCTTGCAAACGATGAGACAAGAGAAGCAGTAGAGCAGTACATTTACGATGCTTCTATGAAGTCTAACGTAGACCGTATGCAGGATGTGATAAAGATTCGTCGCGGTGCGAAAGCTGCTATCGTCAACGCATTGGTAAAGGGTACGGGCGGTTCAATCGACCTGATTGATATGAGCGATAGCAAGGGTGCAGGTAATGCAGATTCCAGTGTCAGCATTACAAACTCACTGAACCTGACAGGAAAGAAACTGAACGGTACATTGAATACCTTTGCCGAACCGGCAGGCAACATAGGTACGGACGTTTCTCTGTTCACCTGGACGGGATATAATTTCTCCTCCCTCTGATTCTTGACTGCTCGAAGTCTGTTTTTCAGAAAGACATGAGAGGTGTGTCATAACTTAATAAGGTTACGATTGAGGTACCTTTGAGTTATGGCACATCTTTTTTATATTTGGTTTCTCCTTGTCAATTCCTCTGTTATTAGCAATTATTTCGTATATTATATAATCGGTCTGATTTTCTTTTTCGTATATTTGTTCCTTGTTATCCTATGATAAATAGAATATGCAAACAG
>OLVW01002811.1_pt1 | contig 11900 bp, 9 predicted proteins | sample 1673301 | NCBI WGS metagenome assembly OLVW01 (sample SAMEA3178941, study PRJEB25190) | human gut metagenome
CTCCGCAAGGGGAAATTTTCCCCTTGACCCCTTTCGCGCGATTGAGTTGGTCGCTCTTCCATACTTTACCCGCGTGTTAATCCGTCAGGCGTTCCTTCGTCTCGCGTCCCTCACGCAATAATTTTCTCATTCCTTCCCTATCCTCATCCCGCAGCGCGTCCCGATACTCCGTCACCCGCTGCACCAAGTCCTCCACCACCGGCAGGAGTGCCTCCCGATTATCAAAAAACAGCTCCGTCCACATATCCTCATTCAGCCTTGCCACGCGGGTCATATCCGCGAAGCTCCCTGCCGAGAACCCGCGGTGCTTATCCGCCAGCGGGCACTTCACATACGCGCTCGACACGACATGCGCCAGCTGCGACGTATACGCAATCATCTCGTCATGCGTCTTCGGCGTCGTGAACTGCACACGCAGGAAGCCCAGTTTCATGAAAAAGTCGCGGGCGCGCTGCAAAACCGCCGGGTCGTCGTCGCCGTGACCGCACAGAATCATCGACGCATGGTCGAACAGATCGTCGCGGGCGTACTTGAAGCCGCTGTACTCGCGCCCCGCCATCGGGTGTCCGCCGATGAAATGCCACGCATACCGCTGTGATACGGGAAACAGTGCATCGCAAATCACCTGCTTCACGCCGCCGCAGTCAATCACAAGGCTGTCAGGCTTAAAGTCCGCCGCGTGCGCGGTCACATAGTCGATAATCCCCTGCGGGTACAGGCAGATCAGCACAACATCGCACTGCGGCAGCGTCTCCGCCGTCAGTTCGCCGTCAATCGCCTCCATCAGGAACGCGCGGCGCATCGTGTCCGCATTCTTGTCCGTGCCATAAACCGTGTACGGTGTGTGGAGCTTGATGGTTTTCGCGAGTGACCCGCCAATCAGCCCCAAGCCGACAATACCTACATTCTGCATGAAAAAAATCCTCCGTTCTTCTGCACTCCCGTTTCAAGGAATGCGCTGCAACGGAGGATTTCGACATATCATGCGTTTTTTCCTGCTGATTTACGCCTGAACCGTGGCTTTCTGCTGCTTTTTCTGCTTCTTCGCCGGCTGCTCGCCAACTTTCGGGACGTGGTATTCGCACTTTTCGTCAAAGCGGACGGATTCCGGCGGCTTCTCCAGTTCTTCCGGATGATTGAGCAGATACGACATCGTGCCGAAGAACGCCGCGTAGTGCGCGCCGGAGCAGACGCGCTCATCCGCCGTGATGCCGATGGGCAGGAAGCGCTTCATGCGCGCCTCGCCCTTCTCCACCACGGCAACCTTCTCCACGGTACCCATGCCGAAGAACAGCGTAACCGAACCAAAGTTGTAGATGTGGTGGTTGACGTGATGCAGGCCGATGGAAGCGTTGTTGGTGATATACATGCTGGTATGGAAGGGCAGCTCATCCAGCAGTGCGCCGGGGCATAGCCCGTAGCGATCAAGCAGGCGAACCAGCGCGACGATGCCCGTTGCCAGACCCGGCACGACCAGTACCGCTTTCGCCAGCTTATCCGCGAAGTTCTTCTTGTCCTCGCCGCGGTTGGCGTTGATGACCTTTTCCATGCGGTCGCGCACGTCGTAGATGGTGTCGGTCAGGTCGTACTTCACCTTCACCGCCGTCTCGCCCATTTCGGCGTTCTGCGGGTTTTTGAGCATCGTGAAGGACACGGCGCACATGTTCCGCGCGAAGAACTGCTTATTGAGGATGAAGCGGTTGATTTCCGGGTGCTGGGACACAGTGCGGACGAACGCGGCGATAATAATCTGCATGAACGTGATTTTCTCGCCCTTCGCCGCCTGCGCCGCAATGTAGCGCGTCAGCAGCTCATAGTCCACGCGGTGCTGCAGGAAAACCTGCGCGTCGCAGCGCATGGGCATCAGGTACGGCGTAATGCCGACGATGGGGTCAATGGACGACACGCGCCGTCCGTCGGGTCGGAATCCGAACATGGTACTTTCCTCTCTCTCTTGTCCTCGGCTGTCCATCGGAATGAATGAAAAATGAATGATTTCAGCCGCAATTTTATTGTATGGATTTTGGGCGATTTGTCAATAGGGCATCGGCGGATGATTTCGGATGTGCGCAAAAAGGCACTGCCGCGCTGCAGCAGTGCCCATTGCTTTGCCCTTTGACTGGGATTTTTACCAAGTCGCCTTCATGGCCTGTTCCACGCACTTCTGGTGATCTGCATCCACGCGGTCTGTACCGTGGGTCTTGCTGCCGTAGAAGTGCAGGCAGAACTGCCCATCGAAGTTGTTGTCCAGAATTGTGTTTGTGCCGTGGGGTTCGGAGTAAATCGACGCGGCATACACATGCCCGTTGTACTTCACCAGCACTGCGCGGCGGCGCCAGCTGAACGTGCCGCCGTTGATTTTCTTGAGAATCGCGGTATCTTCCGCCGTCAGCGGCTCGGCGTCCATGTGGTTGCCGCCGCTCTGCCGGCGCGCGGAGAAAATCAGCCCCGTGCTGACGTCCTTAATCTGGAATACAGCGCCGTTCGGGATGACGTACTTGCCACCATTGAACCAGTCGAGGCGTTCGGTGGTAATCTTGCCGCTGCTGGCGCTCGCCACGGCGGATTCAATCTTCTTGAGCGTCGCGCTGCCTGCCACGCCGTCCGCCGTCAGTCCGTACTTCCTCTGGAATGCCTTGACGGCGCTCTCGGTCGTCGCGCCGAACGAACCGTCGACATACGCCGTGTAGAAGCCCAGCTTCTTCAGGTTGGTCTGCAGCGTCTTGACTGCCGTGCCGGTTGCGCCTTTGCGGAGCGAATCGTCATCGGTGCTGGTATTGCTGTCCGCGTTCTTGTACGCGCTGTCGAGCTTTTTGAGCGTTTCGCTGCCCGCCACGCCATCCGCCGTCAGGTTATACTTCTTCTGGAACGCCTTGACCGCCGCAACCGTCGTATCGCCATAATCGCCGTCAATGGACGCGTTGTAGAAGCCGAGCTTTTTCAGCTTCGTCTGCAAATCCTTGACGGCGCTGCCGGTTGCGCCTTTGCGGAGCGAGCCGTCGTCCTTGTCGCTGTCCGCGTTCTTGTAGGCGGTGTCGAGCTTTTTGAGCGTTTCGCTGCCCGCTACGCCATCCGCCGTCAGGTTATACTTCTTCTGAAACGCCTTGACCGCCGCGTATGTGCCCGAACCAAACGTGCTATCCACCGTGCCGTCGTAATAGCCCAGCTTCTTCAGCTTCGTCTGCAAGTCCTTGACGGCGCTGCCGCTGTCGCCCATGCGGAGCGAATCAACGTCCTTGTCGCTGTCCGCGTTCTTGTACGCGCTGTCCAGCTTTTTGAGCGTCTCTTTGCCTGCAATGCCATCCGCCGTCAGGTTATACTTCTTCTGGAACGCCTTGACCGCCGCGACGGTCGTGTCGCCATAATCGCCATCGACATAAGCATCATAATAGCCGAGTTTTTTCAGCTTTGTCTGCAAATCCTTGACGTCGCTGCCCGTGCTCCCCTTTTCCAGCCGCGTCGCGCTGCTGGAAGAACTGGAGCTGCTGGCCGTCTTGGTCACGCTGACATACGTTTTATAGACATAGCCGGTGTATTTCCCGTAAGTCACTTTATACCAGCTGCCGCTCTTGCCGAGAACCTCCAGCTTCGTGCCTTTGGGCAGGGTTTGCAGGGCATCGCTGGTCGAGGATGCTTTTTCGCGCAGAATGAGTTTGCGCGCAGTGACCGTCGCCGTATCCGCCAAGGCGGAGGAACAGCCCAGCAGCATCAGCGCCACCGCGCCGGACAGAAGCCGCCGCAGACCGGAATTCATCATGGGGAAATCACTCCTTTCCGTACAGCCTGATTTTATTACAAAATTGTTTCATTGTCAAGAGGCTTTTTCCCTGTGAATTGTAAATTCTGCGGCGTTTTCGCGGATTTTCCCCTGTTTGATTCGGCAATTATCTGCCCGTTTTCAATATCTATTTTTGTTTTCCCATGAACATGTTTCCGATATTTGATAAAATGTTACGTTTTTGTTGAGCGGGTGAAAATTTTTCGCGCCGCTTTGCTGTCCGAGCGTCATTTTGCTGTTCGCCTTGATGAATCGGCGGAATTGTGATATAATGAAAATTGGTGCTTTGTCACCGTTGCGATTTTGATATACTTCCTTCATTATAAGAGGAGTTTTTTCATGGCAAATCAAGCAAATCACTATGATGCGGGCAATATTCAGGTGCTGGAAGGGCTGGAAGCGGTTCGGATGCGTCCGGGCATGTATATCGGCACCACCTCGACGCGCGGTCTGCATCACCTGCTCTGGGAGATTGTGGATAACGCGATTGACGAGGCGTCGAACGGCTTTGCGGATGAGGTGCGCGTGACGCTGCACACGGACGGCTCCGCGTCGGTGTACGACAACGGGCGCGGTATGCCCGTGGATGAGCACCCGACCATGCACGTCAGCGGCGCGGAGGTCATTTTCACCGTGCTGCACGCGGGCGGCAAGTTCAACAACGAGAATTACAGCTATTCCGGCGGTCTGCACGGCGTGGGCGCGTCGGTCGTCAACGCATTGAGCAAGTGGCTGACCGTGGACATCTACCGCGATTTCAGCCATTATGCCATGCGCTTCACAAGTCAGTTCGATGAGAAGAAAGGCAAGGTCATCGCGGGCAAGCCGGACGCGCCCTTGGCAAAAGTCGGCAACACACGCAAGAAGGGCACACTCGTGCGTTTTCTTCCCGATGACGCGATTTTCGAGGACGTGCGCTTCAATTACGACACGGTGTTCCGCCGCCTGCAGGAGTTGGCATACCTGAATCGGGGCTTGAAAATCGTCTTTCTCGACGAGCGTGTGAGCGACCCTGCCCGCCGCGAAACGACCTTCCACTACGAGGGCGGCATCATCGACTATGTGCGGTATTTGAACGACGGCAAAACCGTCCTGCACGATCAGCCGATTTACCTCGAAGGACAGAAGGATTCCGTCATCTGCCGCGTCGCCATTCAGTACACCGACGGCTACACCGAAAGCCTTTTTTCCTATGTCAACAACATCCCCACGGGCGAAGGCGGAACGCACGAAACGGGCTTCAAGGCGGCGTTCACGAAGATGTTCAACGACTATGCCCGCCGCAACGGCTTCCTGAAGGAAAAGGACAGTAACCTGACGGGCGAGGACTTCCGCGAAGGCTTGAGCTGCGTGCTGACGACGATGGTCAAGAATCCGCAGTTCGAGGGGCAGACGAAGGGGCGTCTGGGCAACAGCGAAGTTCGCCCCGCGGTGGAGGGCATCATCACCCAGCAGCTGACGGACTGGCTGGAGAACCTCAAGAATCAGGAGATTGCCCAGCAGATTGTGCAGAAGGCGATTCGCGCCGCGCAGGTGCGTGAAGCCGCGCGCAAAACCCGCGACAACGCCCGCAAAGCGAATCAGCTTGACGCCGCGCCGCTGGTCGGCAAACTCAGCGCCTGCCGCGGCAAAAAGGCGGAGGACAATGAGCTGTTCATCGTCGAGGGCGATTCCGCTGGCGGCAGCGCCAAGCAGGGGCGCGACAGCCGCTATCAGGCGATTCTCCCCCTGCGCGGCAAGCCCCTCAATGCCGAAAAGAAGCGGCTGGATCAGGTGCTGAGCAACGAGGAGTTCCGCTCGCTGATTACCGCGCTCGGCACGTCCATCGACGAGAATTTCAACCTTGCCAACCTCAAATACAACAAAGTCATCATCCTCTCCGATGCCGATCAGGACGGCGCGCACATCCGCGCCATTCTGCTCACCTTCTTCTTCCGTTACATGAAAGAGCTTGTCACCGGCGGTCACGTTTATATCGGAATGCCGCCGCTGTACAAGGTGCAAAAGGGCAGCAAAGTCCTCTATGCCTACGACGACAAGGAGCTGGCGAAGTGCATCAAGGAAGCGGGCAAAGGCTACACGCTCCAGCGCTACAAAGGCTTGGGCGAAATGAACCCCGAACAACTCTGGGCGACGACGATGGATCCTTCCCAGCGCAAACTGATGCAGGTGACGATTGAGGACGCAGCGCTGGCTGACCGCCGCATTACCATCCTGATGGGCGACAAGGTCGAGCCGCGCCGCGACTACATCATCGAGAACGCCGACTTCAACAAGCCGGATAATTTCGAGCTGCCGGAAGGTCAGCGAGGGGAAGGAAAGTAAGTTATGGCAAAGAAAACAAGCGATAACCGCCCGATTCCCAAGGACGACCCGTCGCGCATCCTGCAAACGACCGTCGAGGACGTGATGCACCAGTCCATGATTCCCTACGCGGAGCATGTCATTCTGGAACGCGCCCTGCCGCGCGTCGAGGATGGCTTAAAACCCGTGCAGCGCCGCATTCTCTATACCATGATGGAACTGGGCACGACGCCGGACAAGCCGCACCGCAAGTGCGCCCGCATCGTCGGCGACTGCCTGGGCAAATATCACCCGCACGGCGATTCCTCCGTGTACGACGCGCTGGTGCGCATGGCGCAGGACTTCTCCATGCGCGGGCCGATGGTCGATGGGCACGGCAATTTCGGCTCCATTGACGGCGACAGCGCTGCCGCCATGCGTTACACCGAGGCGCGCATGACGCCCCTCGCGCTGGAAATGCTGCGCGACATTGAGAAGGACACCGTGCCGTTCCGCCTGAATTTCGACGACACGCTCAAAGAGCCGGACATGCTGCCCGCGCGCTTTCCGAATCTGCTCGTCAACGGCGCAAGCGGCATCGCGGTAGGGCTTGCGACGAACATTCCCCCGCACAATCTGGGCGAAAGCATCCGCGCGGCAATTGCTGTGATGGAGAATCCGGACATTCCGCTGGATGAGCTGATGAAAATCATCCCCGGCCCGGACTTCCCCACCGGCGGCGTGCTGGTGAAAAACGAGGAAATCCGCAGAGGCTATGAGACCGGACGCTCGAAGCTGTCCCTGCGCGCGCGCGTGCATGTGGAGGACGGTGTGAACGGGCGCAAGCTGCTTGTCATCACGGAAATCCCCTACATGGTCAACAAAGCCGCGATGCTGGAGAAGATTTTGAAGCTGTCGGAAGAAAAGAAGGGGCAGCTGCAAAACATCTACGACATCCGCGACGAATCCGACCGCGAGGGAATGCGCGCCGTCATCGAGCTGAAGAAGGACGCCGACCCGGACAAGGTGCTGAAAGTGCTCTACAAGTATTCGGACTTGCAGGTCACCTTCGGCGTGAACATGGTCGCCATCGCCGAGGGCAAGCCCGTGCAGATGGGGCTGAAAACGATGCTGGGGCACTTCATCCGCCATCAGAAGAACGTCATCACCCGCCGCACGGAGTACGACCTGAAGCAGGCGAAAGCCCGCGCGCACATTTTGCAGGGGCTGATGATTGCGGTGGACAACCTCGATGAGGTCATCGCGCTGATTCGCTCCTCGAAGAACCCGAAGGAAGCGAAAGCCCGCCTGATGGAGCGCTTCGAGCTGTCTGACGCACAGGCACAGGCAATCTTGGACATGCGCCTGCAGCGGCTGACGAATCTGGAAATCATCGCCCTGCGCAAGGAGTACGAGGACATTCTGAAACTCATCGACCGCTTGGAGGGCATCCTGCACAGCGAGAAAAAGCTGCTGGCGGTCATCCGCAAGGAATTGCAGGAGATTGCCGAGGAATTCGCCGACGAGCGCCGCACGACCATCGAAAAAGCGGACGAATCCCCGCTGGAAGTCGAGGAAGAAGCCGCCGCGCCGGAAGAAGTCATCGTGGCGTTCACGGGCGCGGGGCAATTGAAGCGCATGAATCCCGCGCTCTACAAGAAAACGCCGCTCCCGACCCGCACGGAGGACGACAAGGAGTTCGCCGACTTCCTGTTCATGGCCAAAACAGACGAGACGCTGCTCATCTTCACCGACCACGGCAACTGCTATCCCCTGCCCGTTGCGTCGCTGAACGAAGTCAAGCCCAAGGATCGCGGGCAGCTGCTTTCAGGCGTGCTGGCTGGGCTGGAGGACGACGAGAAAGCGCTGTGGATGACGTGCATCCGCATGGCGGACATCGGGCATCTGCCGGACATTCTCTTCATCACCCGGCAGGGCATGGTAAAACGCACCGCCGCCGCGGATTACGACGTGCGCAGCAAAAAATTCGCCGCCGTGAATGTGAAGGACGGCGATCGTCTGCTGACAATTCTCCCCGCCGCCAGTCGCGACGACCTGCTGTTGTTCACCCGCAGCGGTCTGTGCATCCGCTTCTCGCTCGACAGCGTGCCGGTGCAGGGGCGCGTCGCCGCCGGGGTGCGCTGTATGCAGGTGGAGGACGGCGATGAGGTCATCTGGTGCGGACAGCTGCAAGACAGCGACCAAATCGTGCTGCTGACCGACCGCGGCTACGCCAAACGCCTGCTCTCCGTCGATTTCGAGAAGCAGAACCGCAACGGCAAGGGCGTGAAGTCGTTCTATTTCAACAAGAATGGCAGCAACGGCAAACAGCTTGCGGGCGTGGTGCGGTTGGAGAAGGACGATCACCTGATTCGCGTGCAGCAGGCGAAATCCCCCGCGACGCTGGTGGAAAGGGACAACGTGCGCCTGCAAGGCAAGCAGGATCGCGGAATGCCGCTGGTTATCGCGGTGATGGACGACGTGGTGACAGGGGCGGAGCTGTTGGAATAACAGCACCCGCATGGCGCCGAAAAAAGGGTCAAGGGGCAATGCCCCTTGCGGGGTTAAGGGGCGGCGCCCCTTATGGGGCTTGGGGCAACGCCCCAACTGTTGCTCCGTTAAACCTACTCAAAGAGGAAAAACAAGTCCGGCAACTTCGCCGCAGGCAGCGAAGCGTCCCTGCGCACAAACTAAAAAACTTCCAATAAAAATCAAGTAGCATCCGGAGGCGAACGCCGAAGGAGTCCAGAGGGCGATCGCAGACTTCGTCTGTTTTTATGCCCTCTGGAACTCGCGGAAGTTACCACGATGGAAATGAAGTCAACTATGCCTATCCGCATAAGCATCCAACTGCTTCATAGTTGGCTTTTCCCCTTGCAACAAGCGCCAAAACGTGATATGATGAGGACGAATGACGGAGGTGAACGCGTATGAATTCGCGCAACTCTTTTTCCTCGCTGACCATTACGCAGCTGGTGATTCACCTCACCGGCGCCCTGCTGGAACTCTATGCCGATGACACGCAGGAAATCCAAGTCATGGCATCCGGTGACGACCACGATATGAAGGCGGTTTCGCTCGCCCAGAACGGCGATACGCTGACGCTGGAGCAGTCCGCCGCCGCACTCTCGCCCTTGCCGCTCAGCGCCCGCTGGCTGCAAGTGACCGTCCGCATTCCGCGCACGTGGAAGGGACGGGTCGAGATTCGCACGACGTCCGGCAGCGTGCATGTCCGCGGTTTGCAGGTCAGTGACCTGTCCGTGGAGTCGCTCTCCGGCTTCGTGATGCTCTCCGACTTGAGCAGCCTGAGCCTGAAGGTCAAGAACGGCAGCGGCGACATTGCCGGCAGCGACCTCTCCGGTCAGGATTGCAGCCTGTTCACGACGACGGGGATGCTCTGTCTGGAGCGCCTTGCGTTTCTGAACATCTCACTGTCCTCGGTCAGCCGGGGCGCAATGCTTTCTTTTGCGGAGATGTTCTCCACCTTCAAGGGCGGCTCGGTCGCAGGCGGCATCAGTCTGGAGATTCCCGGCGCGCAGTGTGACGCCATTCTTCGCTCGGTGTCCGGGCGGCTGCTGACGGACGGCGTATCCATCGTCGATGGCGCACCGTCTGTCCGCGTGACGACGGCTTCGGGCAACCTGACCATCCGGCGGATTTCCCCGGAGAAACTGACAGAAAACGAATAATTAGGAGGACGATTTTTATGGCACGACAGAACTTTGGCTTCGGCGGTGGCGCGAACATGCAGCAGCTCATGCGTCAGGCGCAGAAGATGCAGCAGGCGATGACGGACGCGCAGGAAAAGCTGGATGCGCAGGAGTACGAAGCGCAATCCGGCGGCGGCGTGGTAAGCGTGAAGGTGAACGGCAAGCGCGAGCTGCTGTCCCTGACGATTGACCCCAAGGTCGTTGACCCCGACGACGTGGAAATGCTGCAGGACCTTGTGATGGCGGCGGTGAACGAAGCGCTGCGCAAGGGTGAAGCAAACCGCGAAGAGACGATGAACAAGATGGCGCCCGGCATGGGCGGCATGGGCGGTCTGTTCTGATGCCCGGACAAATCGAACCGATTGAGCGGATGGTGTCGGAGCTGTCTCGGCTGCCCGGTATCGGTCACAAGACGGCGGCGCGGCTGGCGTACCATATCGTCGGGATGCCGCTGGAGGATGTTCACGCGCTGGCAGCAGCGCTGTGGCAGGGGCGCAAGGCGATTCGCTACTGCGACGTGTGCGGCAATTTTTCCTCCGCTGAAAAGTGCGCCGTGTGTGCGGATGAAAGCCGCCATAACGGGCAAATCTGCGTCGTGCGCGACCCACGCGACGTGGCCGCGATGGAGCGAATGCACGATTACCACGGGCTGTACCACGTCCTGCACGGCACGCTGTCGCCGATGGACGGCATCGGGCCGGATGATATTCACATCAAGGAACTGATGACGCGCCTGCAGACCGAGCCGGTCAGCGAAGTGATTCTGGCGACGAACCCCGACATCGAGGGTGAAGCAACCGCAACCTACATTGCGCGGCTCATTAAGCCCATGGGCATCAAGTGCACCCGCATTGCCCACGGCGTCCCCGTCGGCAGCGACCTCGAATACGCCGACGAAGTGACGCTCTCGAAGGCAATGGAGGGACGAAGGGAGCTGTGAGGGGAACCACCAGAGGCTCTGCCTCTGGACTCCGCAAGGGAGTTCCTCCCTTGACCCTTCCGCGCGATTGCGTTGAGCGCATTTTCATGCTACGCCCGCGTGTTTATACGCTGACCTTAAGCAGCTTTTTTCGGCAGAATGCTATTTCCCAGCATTCTGCCAATTTTCTCATGAAACGAGGAATCTGCCGATGTTTCTTGCCGATACTCACTCCGATACCCTCTTCAGCCTTGGCGTTGGCAAACGCACCTTCGCCCAGACCGATATTACCCCCGACCGCCTGAGACAGGGCGGCGTCAGCCTCCAAACCCTCGCCCTGTGGAGCGGTCCGAAAGGTCCGAACGGCGACTATGAAGCCGTCGCCGACGCCGAATACGCCGCTATCCGCCACTTCACCGACGCAGGTATCCGGCATGTCGATGACCCGGAGGATGTCAAGCCCGGCGAATGTACATTCATGCTCTCCTTCGAGGGCTGCGAGGTATTCCAGAAGAGCGACGAGATGGTGGCTTTCTGGCGGCAGCGCGGCATCCGCATCGGCGCGCTGGTGTGGAATCACCCGAACGCTTTCGCCACCCCTGCCGCCGTGGACGCGGAAACGCACATGACCCCCGAAGGCATCCGCATTGCCCGCGTGATGCAGCGTCAGGGCATCAGCGTGGACGTGTCGCACCTGAACGAAGCCGGATTCTGGGACTTGTTCGCCAAGGGTGAGCGTCCGCCGATGGCGAGCCACAGCTGCTGCCGCGCCCTCTGCGACCACGTCCGCAACCTGACCGACGACCAGATTCGCGCCATGATTCAGTACGGCGGCTACATCGGCGTGAATTTCTACCCGCGTTTTCTGTCTGCGGACTGCAAAGCGGACAGTGTGACGATTGCCCAGCACATCGACCATATCTGCCAGCTTGGCGGATCGGATATTGTTGGATTCGGCAGCGATTTCGACGGCATCGAGGTGTCGCCCGACGACGTGCGGAATCCGGCGGAGCTGCCGAATCTGCTGACGGCGCTGCGCAATTACGGCTATAACGACGAATCAATCGAGAGAATTTGCGGCGGGAATTTGAAGGCGTACTTTGCACGTTTGAAGTAACTGAAAAAACCGTCACGGAAGCGCACTCAAGTCGGGCAGCCAAAAAGGGTCAAGGGACAATGTCCCTTGCAGGGTGCAGGGACAGCGTCCCTG
>OLVW01002819.1_pt1 | contig 11868 bp, 8 predicted proteins | sample 1673301 | NCBI WGS metagenome assembly OLVW01 (sample SAMEA3178941, study PRJEB25190) | human gut metagenome
AAGCAGTAGAATTACAAAAATCTGAAGGTTATACTTTTGTTCATCCTTTTGATGACGAAGATGTTATTGCAGGTCAGGGTACTATTGGTCTTGAATTATTAAACCAGCTTCCTGAAATTGACGCAGTAATCGTTCCTATTGGTGGTGGTGGTCTTATTTCAGGTGTAGCTTTTGCCATTAAGTCACTTAAACCAGAATGTAAGGTTTATGGTGTTCAGGCTGAAGGTGCTCCATCAATGGTAAATTCAATCAGAGATGGGGAAATTGAAAATCTTCCATCTGTAAAGACTATTGCTGATGGTATTGCAGTTAAAACTCCTGGTGAACACACATATGAATTATGCCAGCAGTATGTTGATGAAATTGTTACAGTTTCTGATGATGAAGTTGCAACTGCTATTCTTGCACTTATGGAACAGCAGAAGCTTGTTGCAGAGGGTGCAGGTGCAGTTTCTGTAGCAGCAGCTATGTTTAATAAGGTTGATGTAAAGGGTAAGAATGTTGTTTGTCTTGTTTCTGGTGGTAATATTGATGTTACTATTTTATCAAGAGTAATTTCAAGAGGTCTTTTAAGTACAGGCCGTTCTCTTACTCTTAAAATGGAACTTACAGATAAGCCAGGTCAGCTTGAAACAATTTCAAGAATTATTGCAGATTTAGGTGGAAACATCGTATCTATCCATCACGACAGATATGACTTAAATATTGATATTACTTCTTGTATATTGGATATAAGAGTTGAAACTAGAGATCAGGCTCACATTGATGAAATTGTTTCAGCATTGTTAGCTAATGGTATAAGAATTACAAATCTTTAATATTTACTTTAATATTTAATAAAAATAAAAGCTGTTAGAGAGAAATCTTTAACAGCTTTTTTGTATGTATTATAAAACAAAAAAGAGCAGATAAAATCTGCTCTTAAAGTTAAATCCGGGATGCCGTTCCTATCTCTTCGACACCTAGCTGAGCTAGGTGGGTGACCGCACACCGACATTTGCCTTCCACCGCCCAAAGGGAATTATCTTGTGGCCTGGCATTTGACGGAAGATGTAGGAAACCCGTTCAAGAAATGTAGGTTCAAAAATAATAGGTTCGCGAACATCCTAGACCTTTGCTATGAACATATTATATAATAACATTACAGAAAATGCAATAGTTATTTGGCAAATTTTCATTTTTATTTAAAAATTTTAATCTTTTTCTTTGGTTACGATTTTATTATATTCCAAATAGGGATAATTATATTCGTGAATTTGTTCCAAAATTGGAAAAATATAACTTGATAAATTTATATAAAAACAAAGAAAGTAGTTACCAGTCGAAAAAATAGTAAAAAAATATTAATAATTGTAAAGGGTGCTATTGCCAAAAGTAAACAATAATGTTATAATAAATATATAAATTTATGGATTGATAGGAGGAATAATTATGGCATTAGTAACAACAACAGAAATGTTTAAGAAAGCTTTTGAGGGTAAGTACTCAATCGGTGCGTTCAATATTAATAATATGGAAATTATACAGGGTATTTTAAGAGGTGCAGCTGCATTAAACTCTGCTGTTATTCTCCAGTGCTCAAAGTCTGCTTTAAAGTATGCTGGTCCAAAGTGTATGCATGATATGGTAGCAGCTATTGCAGAAGAAACAGGTGTTGATGTAGCTCTTCATCTTGACCATGGTCCAGACCTCGAAACAGTTAAGCTTTGTGTTGAAAACGGCTTTACATCTGTAATGTTTGATGGTTCTCACTATGACTATGAAGAAAATGTAGCAAAGACTAAAGAAGTTGTAGACTACGCTCATGCTCATGGTGTTGTAGTTGAGGCTGAACTTGGTAAGCTTGCTGGTGTAGAAGACGAAGTAAGTGTTGCAGAAGGACATGCTACATATACAGACCCTGACCAGGCTCTTGATTTTGTACAGCGTACAGGCGTTGATTCCCTTGCTGTAGCTATTGGTACAAGCCATGGTGCATATAAGTTTAAGGGTGATGCTAAGCTTGACTTTGACCGCCTTGCAGTTATTACTGAAAAGCTTGAAAATGCTGGCTTTAAGAACTATCCAATCGTTCTTCATGGTGCATCAAGTGTTGACCCTGATGTTATTGCTCTTTGCAATAAGTATGGTGGGGATATTAAGGGCGCAAAGGGTATCCCTTACGATATGTTAAGAAAGGCATCTAGTATGGCTGTTTGCAAGATTAATATGGATACTGATATTAGACTTGCTATGACTGCTGCTGTTAGAGAATTTATGGCTGAAAATCCTGATAAGTTTGACCCAAGAGGTTACTTAGGTGCTGCAAGAGAAAAAATTCAGGCACTTGTAGAAAACAAAATTAAGAATGTTTTAGGTTCAGAAAATTCAATGAACTAAATTGTAACATTATGTGTTTAAGCCCTATTTTTAGGGCTTAAACTAATTATTTTTGCAGATTTAAAAATTTTCATTGTCAAAATTGTAAATTTGTGGTATCATAAACCTTAACATTTTAGATAAATTATTTAGAAGGAGAAAACGATAATGGCTTTTTATTACAGTGAACCATCACATACTTTTAGTGAATATTTATTAGTACCAGGTTACTCATCTTCTGAGTGTACACCTGCAAATGCAAGTTTAAAGACACCTCTTGTTAAGTTCAAGAAGGGCGAAGAATCAGCTATTACAATGAATATACCAATGGTATCTGCAATTATGCAGTCTGTATCAGGCGAAAAACTTGCTATTGCACTTGCTAAAGAAGGTGGTATTTCTTTCATTTATGGTTCTCAGACTATTGAGGCTCAGGCTGCAATGGTAAAGAGAGTTAAGAGTTATAAGGCAGGCTTTGTAACAAGTGTATCAAATATTAAGCCAGACCAGACATTAGCTGATATTTTAGCTTTAAAGGAAAAAACAGGACATTCTACAGTTGCTGTAACTGATGATGGCTCTGCAAATGGTAAGCTTATCGGTATTGTAACAAGTAGAGATTATAGAGTTAGCCGTATGGACCCAGCTACAAAGGTTTCAGAATTTATGACTCCTATCGAAAACCTTGTTTACGCTGAAGAAGGTACTTCTCTTAAAGAAGCTAACAACATTATTTGGGATAACAAGCTTAATGCACTTCCTATTGTTGATAAGAATGGTAACCTTGTTTCTTTTGTTTTCAGAAAAGACTATGATAGCCACAAGGAAAATCCAATGGAACTTTTAGACAAGTCTAAGAGATATGTTGTTGGTGCTGGTATCAATACTAGAGATTATGCAGAAAGAGTTCCAGCTCTTGTAGAAGCAGGTGCTGATGTATTATGTATTGACTCATCTGAAGGTTTCTCAGAATGGCAGAAGCTTACTATCGACTGGATTAGAGAACATTATGGAGATACTGTAAAGGTTGGTGCTGGTAATGTAGTTGATAGAGATGGTTTTAGATTCCTTGCTGAAGCAGGTGCTGACTTTATCAAGATTGGTATCGGTGGTGGCTCTATTTGTATCACAAGAGAAACTAAGGGTATCGGTCGTGGTCAGGCTACAGCTGTTATTGAAGTTGCTAAGGCTAGAGATGAATACTACGAAGAAACTGGTATCTATATTCCAATTTGTTCAGATGGTGGTATCGTACACGATTATCACATTACTTTAGCTCTTGCTATGGGTTGTGATTTCTGTATGTTAGGTAGATATTTCTCAAGATTTGAAGAAAGTCCAACAAATAAGGTTATTGTAAACGGTAACTATATGAAAGAATACTGGGGTGAAGGTTCTGCTCGTGCTCGTAACTGGCAACGTTATGATATGGGTGGAGATTCAAAACTTTCCTTTGAAGAAGGGGTTGACTCTTACGTACCTTATGCTGGTAGCTTAAAAGATAACGTGGGATTATCTTTATCAAAAATCAAACATACAATGTGTAACTGTGGTGCTTTAACGATTCCTGAATTACAACAAAAAGCAAAAATCACACTTGTTTCTGCAACTTCAATTGTTGAAGGTGGAGCACATGACGTTGTATTAAAAGATTCAAAAGAACAAAAATAAGACTTCAAACGAAGTCTTTTTTTTATTTTCTGACATATTCTTATATGGGGTGACAAAATGTCTGGAAAAGTGTATGAAATAATGACAAAGGTAACGCTTGCAAAAGGAACAAAAAAGACGATTTCAAAGCATGATTATCTTGTTAATGATATTGATAAGATTTTAGGGTGCTGGATTTGCAATCATCAATATCGAGGTGTTATTAAACAACAACCGGTGATTGAGGGTAGTTTTGATTTGCATATTTGGTATAGTCATTTAAATGACAGTTTCTTATTGAAACAAAAGGTGACTTATTGTGATGAAATTGATTTAAGTATTAAAAATCATGAAACGAGCCAAAAGGATGAAGTTGTTGTAGAAAGTCTCTATTTACCAAGATGTATCCATGCAAAGCTTGAAAATAAAACCGTGCATCTTGAAATAGAAAAACAAATGTCTTTAAAAATCATAGGAGATACAACGATTCTCGTAGAAAGTAAAAATGAAGAAACGCCAGAAATCGATATGAAAATAAACCAAGATTTTATCACATAAGACAAGCATTCATTTCCGACTTTTTGTCGGAAATGAACAATTAAATTAGTTTCTTCCCGACCACCATCATGTTATAATATCAAAGTATCAATAAGGAGAGTGGTAGGATGAAAGAAAAATATAGTCCAATGATGATGCAATATCTAGGAATCAAAGAACAAAATAAAGATTCTATTGTGATGTTCCGTTTAGGTGATTTTTATGAAATGTTTTTTGATGATGCCATCATGGTTTCAAAAGAGTTAGAACTTGCTTTGACAGGGAAAAATGCAGGAGCAAAAGAAAGAGTTCCAATGTGTGGTGTCCCTTTTCATAGTGCAAGTGGATATATTCAAAGGCTTGTAGACAATGGTCATAAAGTGGCAATCGTCGAACAACTAACAGATCCTGGTAAAAAAGGAATTGTTGAACGTGGTGTCGTTCAAATTGTTACACCAGGTACTATTTTTGATGAATCATTAACACAAAATAGAAATAATTATATTGCCTGTATGATGACTTTTGATTTTGTTTATACATTAGCTTTTTGTGATATTACAACAGGTGAATTCCAAGTTGTTAATATTGATAAACAAGATAATATTTTAAATAATCAGCTTGCAACAATGGAAATAAAAGAAATCGTTGTTGAAAGTAATTGTACATATTCTTTCCATGAAGGCATTATGGTATCACGTTATGATAATGAGACTTTTAATGAAAAATACCAAGATATCTTTAAAAATATTAAAGATTTAAAACAAATAAAAGTTGCCACTTTACTTTTAAATTATTTAATTGAAACACAAAAAAGAGATTTAGAACATCTTCAAATCATTGAAGAAATTAATAATAAAGATTATATGACAATGGATCTCTATACAAAAAAATCATTAGAACTTACTGAAAATGCAAGAGATCATGAAAAATATGGTTCACTCTTTTGGCTTTTAGATATGACGAAATCAGCTATGGGGGCACGTCTTTTAAAAAACTATATCGATCGTCCTCTTTTAAATCGACAAGCAATTGAAAAAAGATTAGATATTGTTGAAATCTTTACGCAACAATTTATTCAAAGAGAATCCATTAAAGAAATCTTAAAAGAAGTATATGACTTAGAAAGACTTTCAAGTCGCATTGCTTTTGGAAATATTAATGCGCGCGATTTAAAATGGATTGCTTCTTCTTTAAAAGTGATTCCTGAATTAAAACAACAACTCTATTCATTTAATGAAGATCTTACAAATCAACTTGCCGATCAACTTATTGATTTATCTCATATTACGAAGCTGATTGATGATGCTATCATTGATAATCCACCTCTTACAATTAAAGAAGGAAATATTATTAAAGATCACTTTAGTGAAGATCTTGATGAACTTCGTTATTTAAGAGATCATGGAAAACAATGGTTGATCGATTTTGAACAAAAAGAAAGAGAAAAAACAGGAATTAAAAACTTAAAAGTAGGGTATAATCGTGTTTTTGGTTATTATATTGAAGTTACTAAGGGTAGCTTAGATCAAGTTAAAGATGAATTTGAATATACAAGAAAACAAAGTTTATCGAATGCTGAAAGATTTATTACACCTGAATTAAAAGATATGGAAAGTAAGATTTTATCGGCACAAGATAAAATAGAAAAATTAGAATATGTTTTATTTACTCAAATTAGAAATGAAATCAAAAAAGAAGTACATCTCATTCAAGATATTGCAAAAATCATTGCTCAAGTCGATGTTTATCAATCACTTGCAATGTTGGCAAGTGAAAATAGCTATGTAAGACCTATTTTCAATAATAATAAAACTTTAGAAATTACAGAAGGAAGACATGGTGTGATTGAAAAAGTCATGGGACATGGTCAATATGTTCCTAATGATGTTTCTATTGATGAAAAGAATCCAGTTGTTTTAATTACTGGACCAAATATGGGTGGTAAATCAACTTATATGCGAGAAGTAGCCCTTATGATCATCATGGCTCAAATTGGTTCTTTTGTCCCTGCAAAATATGCTAATCTTACCATCTTTGATCAAATCTTTACGCGTATTGGGGCAAGTGATGATTTAATTAGTGGACAATCAACATTTATGGTAGAAATGTTAGAAGCAAACAATGCTTTACGCTATGCAAATGAAAATTCACTGATATTATTTGATGAAATTGGTCGAGGCACAGCGACTTTTGATGGAATGGCTATTGCTCAGGCAATGATTGAATATATCGCCAAAAATATTCATTGCATGACCTTATTTTCTACCCACTACCATGAACTTACATTCTTAGAAGATAAAGGATTAGGTATTCAAAATGTACATGCTAGTGCCCGTGTAGATAATGATCATCTTGTTTTTGAATATTTAATTAAAAAAGGAAAATCAAATAAATCCTATGGGGTCAATGTTGCTAAACTAGCAAAATTACCTGATGAAGTTATTCAACGTGCCAATCGTGTTTTAGAAACATTAGAAGAAAATAATGTAGAAGATCGTTTAGTAGAAGAAAAAGTAACAATTATTGAAAAAGAAAGTGAAGTTGAAAAATATTTAAAAACAATTGATCCAATGGCCTTATCACCATTAGATGCTTTATCAACACTTATTGAATTAAAAAAGTTATTAAAATAGAGGTATAAAATGAAGATAAAACAACTCGATGAAATCTTAGCAAATAAAATAGCGGCAGGTGAAGTTATTGAAAGACCGGCCAATGTTGTCAAAGAACTTGTAGAAAATAGTATCGATGCTTCTTCTTCTAAAATAGATATTATTATTGAAGAAGGAGGAATGAATCTTATTGAAATCGTTGATGATGGTTTAGGAATGGATCAAGAAGATGCAAAACTTTGTTTTTCAAGACATGCCACAAGTAAGATTACCAATGATCAAGACCTCTTTTGTATTCAAACACTTGGTTTTAGAGGTGAAGCAATTCCTTCAATTGCTTCAATTTCTCACTTTGAATTAAAAACCAGTGATGGTCAAAGTGGTTCAACAGTGGTTTATGAATTTGGAAAATTCATTGAACAAAAACAAAGTGATTTAAAAAGAGGAACAAAAATTACTGTTACAAAACTTTTTCAAAATGTTCCAGCACGTTTAAAATATGTAAAATCAGTCAACGCTGAATTTGCTCATATTCAAAATTATGTAGAAAGACTTTCTTTATCGCATCCTGATATTGCCTTTACTTTAATGCATAATGGAAAAGTGACTTATAAAACAAATGGTAATGGTCAATTATTAGAAGTTATTCATCAAATTTATGGTTTATCAGTTGTTAAAAATATGTTGAATTTAAAAGTAGAAAATGATGAATTTGAAGTTGAAGGATATATTGGTAAGATTGAAATCAATCGAGCAAGTAAAAATCATATTGTCACTTTAGTCAATCATCGTATTGTTAAAAATCAAATTGCTATTGATGCTATTAATCAAGCTTATCGCAAATATTTGGCAGATAATCGTTATCCAATTGCTATTATCAACATAGAAATTGATCCTTATCTTGTTGATGTGAATGTACATCCAAGCAAATTAGAAGTTAAATTTTCTAAAGAAAGTGAATTGAAACAACTTATTTTTGATGGTGTTTCGAAAACTCTAGAAGGAGTCAATTTAACTTATCAAGCAAAAGAAGAAAAACAAGTCTTTAAGCCACAATTAGATCAATTAGATTTAGAAATCGATTTTAGACAAGAAGTACCACCATTACAAGTTCAACCAATTGAAAGAACAATGCCTTCTTATATTTATGAAGAAAAAGAAGAATATCAGGCATCATCTATAAATCAAGAAATCTCAGAACAAAAGATTGTTGAAGAAATTAAAGAAACACCGCTAAAAGAAATGAAAAAGAAAATCTTTGTTAAAGCACAAATTCATGGAACATATATTGTTGGTGAAGATGGAGAGGGCATGTATTTAATTGATCAACATGCAGCTCAAGAAAGAATCAATTATGAATATTTCTTAGAAAAATATAGTCATCCAGATATGACAATGAGAGATTTATTAGTACCGATCACGGTAGAATATCCTTTAAGTGAATGTATGATTATTGAAGAAAGAAAAGAGTTATTAAAAGAAGTAGGGATTTATTTAGATCCTTTTGGTAATGGCTTTATTATTAAACAACTTCCAATGTGGATGAATCAAATTAATGAACATCTTTTTATTGAAGATATGATTCAACAAGTATTAAAAGACAATAAAATTGATTTACTTTCTTTGCAAGAACATGCTATTGCTACTTTAAGTTGTAAAGCATCGCTTAAAGGAAATAGTCATTTATCAATTGAATCAATGCAAACAATAGTTGATAATCTCATGCGTTGTGATAATCCTTATGTCTGTCCTCATGGAAGACCAACAATTATTCATTATTCAGCATATGATTTAGAAAAATTATTTAAGAGGGTCGTCTAATGGAAAAAGTAATCGTTGTTATTGGACCTACAAGTGTAGGAAAAACAAAAATGGGGGTAGCTCTTGCAAAAAAACTAAATGGTGAAGTCATTAGTGGTGATTCAATGCAAGTTTATCGTCAAATGGATATTGGAACGGCTAAAGTAACTATTGAAGAAATGGAAGGTGTTACACACCATTGTATTGATATATTAGATCCTAAAGATCAATATAGTGTGCATGATTTTCAACAAACAGTAAGAAAACAAATTACAGAAATTACAAATAGAGGACATGTACCCATTATTGTAGGTGGAACAGGTCTTTACATAAAGGCGGCATTATATGATTATACTTTTAGTGAAATGGAAAATAATCATGATGAAATCAATAAAAAATATAAAGATTATACAAATGAACAACTTTATGCTCATTTAAAACAAATTGATGAAGAAAGTGCAAAAATTCTTCATTTCAATAATCGAAGACGTGTTTTAAGAGCTGTTGAAATCTATGAACAAACAGGTCAAAAGAAAAGTGAAATGATTAATGAACAAGAACATATTTGTTTATATGATGCTTATTTTGTTGGATTGACTTTACCAAGAGAATTACTCTATGAGCGTATTAATTTAAGAGTCGATTTAATGATGAAAAATGGTTTACAAGGAGAAATGGAATCATTAATTAAACAAGGTCTTACAAGAGAAAACCAAAGTATGAAAGCAATTGGTTATAAAGAATGGTTTGATTATTTTGAAGGAAAATGTGACTTAAATGAAGTAAGCGAAAACATCAAGAAACATTCAAGACAATATGCTAAAAGACAATATACTTGGTTTAAAAATCAATTTGATGTTCATTGGTATGATGTCTGTCTTGAAAATTTTTCAAAGACGATAGAGGAAGTTTCTCGTGATTTAAAAAATCCTAATAAAAATTAGGATTTTTTAGTATGATTTAATTTTTTCATTTGATTTGTGCGGCCATGTTTTAGAATTCGACGATAATTTTCGGCAAGTGCTTTTTCATAGTTGCTTGTCATCCATGGAACATAAAATTGACTTTGAGCAATCGGATCGGGAAGATATTGAATATATTCCCATAATTCAGGACGATCATAGTTATATTTTTCATCATCATCTAATCCAACAGGTGTTAATCTTAAATATTCTGGTGCAGATAGTGATTGATGATTAAGCGAAGCTAAGGCTGCGTCAATAGCTGCTTCTGATGATTTAGATTTAGGGGATAGACATAAATCAATGATGGCACTGGCAATAGGAATTCTTGCTTCAGGAAAACCGACTGTGCGAGCTGCTTGGAAAGCAGCGACAGTGCGCATACAAGCGTTGGGATTTGCGAGTCCTACGTCTTCATAAGCGCAAACAAGAACACGTCTTTCTAAAGATTCAATATCATTATATTCAATAAGCTTTGCAAAATAGTACATAGCTCCATTAGGATCGCTTCCACGAATGGATTTTTGTAATCCACTTAAAGTATCGTAATATTGATCTTCATCTTTATCAAATTGTGCGTTAGCTTGTGTTAAAGCATTTTTAGCGTCTTCAATCGTAATATGATTTTCATGAGCAATGATTGAACAAACTTCAAGACAATTATAGGCAAAACGAATATCCCCTGAGGATAAACGAGCAATATGTTTAAAGACTTCTTCATCGCATGTATATTGATTATGATAGCCTTTTTCACTTTTTAAAGCTTTATGTAATCCTTGGATAATATGCTCTTTTTGAAGTGGCTTTACTTCAACGATTTGACATCTTGAGCGAATGGCAGGATTAATAGAATGATAAGGGTTAGCTGTTGTACAACCAACAATAATAAGTAATCCACTTTCTACATAGGGAAGAAGATTATCCTGTTTCATTTTATTCATACGATGAATTTCATCTATAATGACAAAAAGACCATTTGATAATTTTGCCTCTTCAATAATTAAATCCATTTCCTTTTTATTACCGGTTGAAGCATTAAAAGTACGAAAGGGCATATTTAAATCATGGGCAAGAGCCATAGCTAATGTTGTTTTACCACAACCAGGTGGTCCATATAAAATGACAGACATTGGATGATTTTTTTCAACAAATTTAGTAAAAAGTCCATTTTCACCAGTAATATGTTCTTGTCCTAAAATATCCGATAAAGATTGAGGACGCATATTGTATGCAAGAGTTCCACTCATAAAATTCTTCCCCCTTTTTTTAAATGAAGTATAATGATTATAACACTTTTAGAAAAAGAAAGGTAGAAATGAAATGAGATTAGTTATACAAAGAGTAAGCAAAGCAAGCGTTGAAATTGAGGGAAAAGTCAATGGGAAAATTGATGAAGGCTTCATGTTATTAGTAGGAATTACCAATGATGATAATAAAGAAGTTGTAGAAAAGATGGCGGATAAATTAATTAATTTGAGGATTTTCGAAGATGAAAATGAAAAATTAAATTTATCTTTATTTAAACAATCACTGGTTGGAAGGTTGAGTGGTGGCCAATCTAGAAGATTAGATATAGCAGTACAGCTTTTAAATGAACCAAAAGTAATTTTAATGGACGAACCTGATTCTGGATTAGATGTAAAAAGTTGTAGAGAGCTTTATGAAATATTATCTAGATTAGTATCTGAAAAAAACAGCACCATTTTAGTTATAACTCATAATACACATATGGCATGTAAGTATCCTTATATAGACGATCTTTTATTTATGGCATCTCAAGGTAGAATATGTTTTTATGGAGAAAAAGATAAGGCATTGGAATATTTTAATATAAGTGATTTAGACGATATATATAATGCTGTTGAAAACAATCAGGATTACTTTGTACAAAAATACAACAATTTTCTTCTGTCTGTGGGAATAGTCATTAAATGATAGTATTTTATCTT
>OLVW01002822.1_pt1 | contig 11852 bp, 9 predicted proteins | sample 1673301 | NCBI WGS metagenome assembly OLVW01 (sample SAMEA3178941, study PRJEB25190) | human gut metagenome
ACTCCATTGGCGCTCTCATGGCCTGCGGCCGCATGGGCATGGGCGTGCTGTTCTTCGTTATCCTGATGGTCGCCACTCACAAGGTGAAGACCTTCAAGGAGCTCAAGCTCACTCCCGCCATCGCTCTCGGCGGTTTGATGATTGGTATGTCCTTGGCATGCTACGTGACGTCCACGCTGCTCACGACCGTTGCCAATGCCGTACTGTTCATCTACACCGGCCCGGTGATCTGCGTGTTGGCGGCCCGCATCTTCCGCAAGGAGCCCATGAGCGGCCTGCAGTGGATCTGCCTGCTCGTCGTGTTCATCGGCATGCTGTTCGGCGAGGGCCTGCTCGGCTTCGGCGTGGGCGGCCAGTTCTTCGGCCTCGACTTCAGCCTCGAGACCTCGACGCCCGAGTTCCCGCAGAAGGGCGTGGGCGACGCCTTCGGCCTTCTGTCTGGCCTGTTCTACGGCCTGTCGATGTTCTTCAACGGCTACCGCAAGGACGCCGACACCACGGCCCGCGGCGTGTGGAACTTCATCTTCGCCGTGCTGGGCGCTGGCCTCATCACCATCATCCTGAACTCCCTGGGCTCTCAGCCCGGCATGGAGAACTGGGCGCTGTCCGTGCACTTCACCACTTTCAACTGGATCGGTGCGGTGCTGCTGTGGATCATCTGCGGTCCTATCGCCCTGGGCTTTTTGCTGGTGGCCGGCCGCAACCTGCCGGCTGCTGACTACGGCACCATCGCCTACTGGGAGGTGCCCGTGGCCATCTTCGTGGGCCTGGTCGTCTTCGGCGAGGCGCTGACCGTGAACACCATCATCGGCGGCCTCATGATCATCGCCGGCGGCGCCATCCCGTCCGTCAAGGGCATGGTGGCCGAGCGCAAAGCGAAGCAGCAGGAGGAGATCGCCGAGAACCTCACCGCCCGCATTGCCGAGCAAGAGGACATCGAGGGTCTGTAAGCAGCGCGTCAGAAATGACTGCCGTATAGGAAGAGGCTTCTTATGAAGATGACTAAGAACCTGACGCACATCGCCTCGTCGGTGGAGTTCGAGCCCGCGATGACCGAGGAGCAGCTGGAGGCTGTGTTCGCTCAGAACGGCGTGACCGGCTTCCCCGCAGAGCTCGACATCGCCGAGCGCACCGAGGAGCATGTGCAGATGGTGTCGCTGGAGAAGTTCATCGCCTTCGCCAAGGCGTCCGGGCTCTCTGCCGTCACCTACGACGTGACCTATTTCCCCCACGCCGACGAGGCCGAGGTGGAGTACCAGCTCAAGCAGCTGGCCCGCGACCTCGAGATCAGCGTGGAAGTAATCCGCGATGTGTGCGCCGACGAGATCGCCGAGTACATCAAGCTCGATGCCGAGCGCGATGCCTCGCTTCCCGTGCACAGCATCGTGGAGTGCTACACCGGGGGCACCGCCTTCGCGTGGTACGGCATGAATCCGTATCCGCGTCTGAAGCGCGTGGTGCTCGGCAAGCTGGCTGCCGGCGGCAAGAAGGCCGAGAAGGCGTTCGTGCTGCGTGCCAGCAAGGCCCAAGTTGACTACATGGGCGACTACTAGGATGTAACTGGGGCCGTGCGAAGCTTTCGCGCGGCCTCGGCGCATTAAGGGCGCGCACGGCCCAAAAGGTGCGGCACGTGTGCTGGCTGGCACGAGGTGTAACCTCCCGACCCCGGGATGTGCCGGCTTGCACGAAGATGGGGAGGTTCGCGTATCTGTGAGTCACGGATGCCGGGCCTCCCTCGTTTCTAAAGGGGGTGTTTCCCGATGCGGAAAACACAAAATAAAAAGGGGTTCGGAAAGGATCTGGGTGATTTCCATGGCGTCTAGCGAAACAGCGGTTGCAGTCCAGCGCGATAGCGAGGAGCACGCGACACTGAGGCGCGTAGCGGTCTCCTCCTTCCTCGGGAACTTCATCGAATGGTTCGACTACGCGTCCTATTCCTACTTCGCGACGGTCATCGCGCTCGTGCTCATGCCTCCGGGTGACCCGACCGTGGCGCTGCTGGAGACCTTCGGCGTGTTCGCGCTGTCCTTCCTCATGCGTCCGGTGGGTGCCTTCTTCTGGGGGCACATGGGCGACAAGAAGGGCCGCAAGTGGGCGTTGGCCACCTCCATCCTCATGATGTCGGCGGCCACCTTCGTGATCGGGCTTTTGCCCACCTTCGAAGCCGTGGGCATTCTGGCGCCGATCCTGCTTCTGTGCCTGCGCATGGTGCAGTCGTTCTCGGCTTCCGGCGAGTACGCCGGCGCGGCCACCTTCCTGGCCGAGTACGCGCCGTCCAACCACCGCGGCCTGTACTGCTCGCTCGTGCCCGCCTCGACGGCCACGGGCCTGCTCATCGGCTCCGCGCTCGCCACGTTCATGTTCATGACCTGGGGCCACGACTCGTCCTTCGTGACCGAGTGGGGTTGGCGCATCCCGTTCCTTCTGGCGGGTCCCCTCGGACTCATCACGCACTACATTCGTACCCGCGTGTCCGACTCGCCGGTGTACCAGGAGATGCAGGAGAAGCTGGAGGCCAAGGGCGAGTCCGACGACAAGCCCATCAAGCTTCTGCTCACCAAGCACCTGCGGCCCCTGCTCGTGTCTTTCGGCGCCTGCATGCTGAACGCTGTGGGCTTCTACGCCGTGCTCACCTACCTGCCCAACTACCTGCAGGACACCGTGGGCTACGACGCCGGTTCTTCGTCGCTCATCACGACGATCTGCCTGGTGGCCTACATCGCGTTCATCTTCCTGTCCGGCCGCATCTCCGACAAGGTGGGCCGCAAGAAGATGCTCATCGGCGCCTGTGTGGGCTTCATCGTGTTCACGGTGCCGGCGTTCATGCTGCTCGGCACGATGAACTTCTGGGTCATTCTGATCGTCGAGCTGCTCATGTGCCTCTTGCTCACCATCAACGACGGCACTCTGGCCAGCTACCTTACCGAGACGTTCCCGACCGATGTGCGCTACTCCGGCTTCGCCCTCTCGTTCAATCTGGCGAACGCCATCTTCGGCGGCTCGGCCTCGTTCATCTCGTTCTGGTTGATCGACCTCACGGGCAACGCCATCGCGCCGGCCTGGTACATGGTGGCCATCGCAGTTGTCGCGTTCATCGCCATGTGCATGACCCACGACCATTCCGGCAAGAAGCTGGACGACGTGAAGTAAGCTTGTGCTGCCTTGCAGCGACAAACGAAGGGCCTCCTGCGGGAGGCCCTTCGTTTGTGGCCGTGGATGCCGTGCGGCTGCGCAGCCGTGCCGCTGTGCCGCTGAGACGTGCTTTCCGGATCCGGCGTGAATAAAACTCGCGTTTCGGGAACCGATGCGGCTAAAACACGGTTTTCGGGCACTGCGCAAGCGGTTCTTCTACCTGGGAATATGCAGCATTTCCCCAGATAAAACGCAGTGCCGGAATTGCTTGTTTTAGATGGCTTCGCCCCTAATCCGCGACGGGAGCTTTCACGCCGCTAAGCTCATTGGACTCCCTCATGGAGAGCCACCCTTCAGGCACCTCGGCCTGGGCGTGGCACTGAGTGCAGTACATGACCGAAGCGCGATGGGCCTTGTGACAGGTGGTGCATTCCAGCTCTTCGTGATGGGCCCAATGGGGGTTGTAGGTGCCCATGTCAGCGGTCTTCTCATACAGATCGTCGCGGGTGAGGTTGTGGCAGGCCTCGTTCAGGCACAGCTCGTCGGCGTCGCGGCCCGATGCCTTCGTCAGCTCGCTGGCGGTACGCTCGACGAGCGGGAAGTTGTAGTTGCCGGCGACCCAGGCTGCGCCCTCGCCGATCTGCTCGCTGAGCGTGGGCACGTGGCAGTCCATGCAGTCGTTGCCGAGCTTGCCGTGATAGGCGGCGAGCATGGTGCGCGGATCGGCCACCTCGTTGCCCCACTTGTCGGTGGCGGGGCTGTTTAGGTCGGATTCGTAGGTGGTCAAGTAGTTGTCCATGGGGGTGTGGCAGATGGCGCCGCAGAAGCTGGGCTGCTCGTGCCAGACCCACATGCCGACCCCAGCCACCACGAGGATGGCCGCCACCACGGCCGCCACCACGGCGGTGCGCCGTCCACGGCGCTTGGGGGCAGGGGAGGCGCCGGCGGCCTCGGGTGTGCCGGCGATAACGGGGTCGTGCTCGGTGGCCGAGGCCGTCGTGGGGTTCTTCTCTTCGCTCATGGTAATCGCTCCTTTCAGCAGGTGGGCTAGGGGCTAGGCGAGGTCGCCGGCCAGCAGACGGGCCACATGACGGCCCTCGGTGCAGGTGCGGCCGCAAGCGCAGGCCACGATGTACTCGGGGTAGTTGTCGGAGTAGAAGCAGCCAGACACGTCGCCGGCGGCATAGAATCCCTCGATCACCGAGCCGTCAGCGGTGAGCACCTGCATGTCCTCGTTGATGCGCAGGCCGTCCAAGGTAGTAAGCAACGCACCCCCGAACCAGCAGCCGTAGAAGGGCGGCTCGATAATCTTCGAGAGGCGGTGGGGCTCCTTGCCGTAGTCGGTATCGACGCCCGACTCCACGATGTCGTTGTAGTGAGCGATGGTGTCCATGAGGCGCTGTTTCGCTTCGCCTTCAAAGCCGAGCAGCACGGCCAGCTCGTCCAGGCTGTCGGCCTTCTGCATGAGACCTGTGCCGCCATCCATGGCGATGAAGTCGTCGAGCGGCATGCCCATCTGCATGAAGGCGGTGGTGTAGGCGGCGCAGCCCGTGGTGCCGAAGCGCAGGATGTCGTCTACGGCGTTGCCGTCGAAGATCTGGCACCATACGCCGCCGGGCTGGTAGCTGGCCGCATTGCACAGGGTGTCATAGGGCAGGCTTTCGTTCACGAAGCGCTCGCCCTTGCGGTTCACCTTCAGGAAGGGCTGGCTGCCGATGTTAAGCTGGTAGTGGGTGGCGGGGAAGTGCTCGCGCCCATCGGCGTCGGTCACATAGCCGCAGTCCACGCCGGCGGGCACGGCGCCGCGATCGAAGATGACTGGCGCGCCGTTCACGTCCTTTATGCCACCGGCCCAAAGTCCTGCCCGCAGGCCGTAACCGTCGCAGCGCGGCGAGTAGCTAGCGGCGGTACAGCAGGCGGGGACGAGCGGCAAGTTCGCGCGGATCATCTCGGGGTTGGCTGCGTAGCCGCCGGTGGCCAGCAGCGTGCCCTTGGCGGCGTTTACGCGCACGAGGCCCTCGGGCGTGGCGAACACGGCGCCGGTGACGCGGTTGCCGTCGTGGTCGAGCTTCACGAGGTCGTAGTTGTAGCTGATCTCGTGCCCGGCCTCCTGGATGTGCCACTCCAGGATGTCGTTGCGCATGGGGTATTCGTAAGTGGGGTTGAAGAAGTGCTCGATGGTGGGGGCGAAGTAGTAGGTGCCGCCAGCGGGATGATCGGCCTCCATGGGGGTGACGCCGAGGGTCTTTCCGTTGGCCTCCATGATGGGGGTGATCCACTCGATCATCTCCTTGCCCTCGCGAAGCCAGGTCTTGATGACGCGCTGGTCCACGCGGCCCGAAGCATAGCGCGTCAGCTCGTTGAGCACCCTCATCTCATCGACTGGATCGGCCACTTCCAGGGCGTACTTGGAGTTGATGGCGCCCACGTACTCGCGGGTGTCGCCCACGCTCGTGCCCTTCTCGGCTACAATGAAGTCGAGGCCGAGGTCGCTCGCGGTGCCGGCGGCCATCATACCGGCGTTGCCGGCGCCGATGATGAGGAAGTCGGTGTCGCGGGTGTCCACAATGTCGGCATCGGCCACAGCGGGTGTGGGCCTCTTGCGAGGCGGTTTCGGGGTGCGGGGTTTCCTGGGGGCGCGGCGCGCAGCCGGCAAGCGCCCCGGCGGCAAGCGCCCCGGCCCCGGCCAGCATGCCGGCCTGCAGAAAGCCGCGGCGGGAAAGTCCGGATGAATCGGTCATGGTGAACCCTCCTTCGTTCGGGGCCGGTCCCGCGACGGGCGCCGACCGCATGGTGGATGTCTCTCTGGCTACTACCTTAGAGCTCAAGCATCGATGGCGCCCCACATCGTCGGGGCGGTTTTTCGCAATTCGTCGGAAAAGGTGCAGGGTGGGACATCCCACATTCAGAATGCGGGGCGCAGATGGGGCTTCCGTGGTAGGATGGGCCGGCCAGATTAGCGCGCGCGACAAAGAGGGGTGTTATGGTAGACGAGGTGCGGCCGGCAGGCGAGGCGGGGGTTTCCTCCGCAAGATCGGGCGAGAGCGCCCGAATGGCGGCTTCAGTGCGGGTGGCCGCGGCCATCGCCTGTGCCCTGTTCAGCTTCCTGGCTACCAATGGCAGCATTTACCCGGGCTTGGTGTCCATTGATCCGTGGGTGCGCGAATGGGCGACCCTGTTCGGGGTCGTGGTGCTCGCGGCCCTCGTGGTCGTGGCGCGCCATCGCCCCGGATGTCTGCATCCGCGCTTGTTCAACGGCATCGCCCTGGTGTCGGTGACGGGCTATCTTGTGCTGGACAGCTGCGGCTTCGCCTGGGCGAGCCCCGGTCTACTGCTGGTCGGCTCGTTGCTGGATTCCCTTGCCGAGGCGTGGCTGTTCGTGCTGGCCTATGTGGCCTTCGCGCAGCTGGAGGCGGCGCGGCGGCCCGCGTGCCTGTGCGCCTACCTGCTGCAGCCCTGGGCGAGCGCGCTTGGGCCGACGGCCGCCGTGGCGGCCAACGCCGGCTGCTTCGTGGTGCTCTTCCTCTGCGTGCGGCCGCTTGTCGCCCGTCCGCTGCAGGAGGCCGCGCGTTCTGAGCCGCAGGCCGAGATGGCCGTGGCGAATCCCCAGTCGTTTCTGCCGACGGGCCATTTGCTGTTCGTGACCATCTTCGTGTTCAGCATCGCCCAAGGTCTCGTGATAGCACTGCCCGGCCCCTTCAACGACGCGCCGGCCCTGCCGGTGGCCTTCATACCGCTCGCGGTGATTCTCGTGATGTACCTGGCGCGGGGGCGTATGCCCAACGCCGACGGCCTGTTTGCCCTGTGCGCTTTGCTCATCATCGCCGGCATGTTTCTGCAGCCGAGCGATCGGGTGGTGTCGGGGGGTGTCGCCTCGGCTTCGAACACGCTCATTGACGCAGGGGCCTCCTGTTTCAACCTGCTGCTCGTCCTGCTCGTGGGGAGCATCGCCGGGCGCAACCGCGTGACGGCGCTGCCCACGGCGGCGCTCATGCTGGCGTTGTACTGGTCGGGGGTGGGCGTCGGTGCTGTGCTTGGCAACAGCGCCATGACGCTGCTCGGCTGGACCGAGGAGGCGCTCGTGTGGACGAGCTTCGCGAGCGCTATGGTGTTCGTGGCGTTCTGCTTCATCGTTTTGAAGAATGTGAGCTTCGTCGAGGCTATCGGGGCCATCCGGTCGCCGGAGCCTCTGCGACCTCCGGCCGTGATGGAGGTGCGTGGGCGCCGCGATGGAACTTGCGGCGAAGGTGCGGAAGCGACACGACCTGGTAGGGAGATGTCGTCCGGGATGTTTGCTGGGGTGGCCTCGATCGAGGAGAAGTGCGCAGCGGTGGGCGCCGAGTATGGACTCACGCCGAGGGAGGGAGAGGTGTTTGCGCTTTTGGCCCAGGGGCGCACGGTGGGTGTCATTCGTGAGAAGCTCGTCATATCGCTGAACACGGCTCGCTTTCACACCAAGAATATCTACGTGAAGTTGGGGGTTCATTCTCAACAGGAGCTTATAGACGTTGTCGAGGGCTTTAAGCTCTGACAAGTGTCAAGACGCAAGAAACCCCGCTGCGTTTCAAGGGCTTTCGCAGCGGGGTTCTCACCTCAGAGAGTCCTGCGGAGGGCAGCCGCAGGGAATTCGGGCGGTTTGCGCCCTGGAATTAGCGGATGATGATGGGCCAGTCTCCCATAATGGGCCTCCTCTGGTCGCTCGCGTATTCGCTGACCTCACTATAAAGGCCCGCTCTTCAATTATCAATATCTAAATTTCTGATAATAACTTTGGTACAAAATAATAATAACATTCTCAATTATAACTATCTTTAAGATCAACTTCTGATAATAGGAGATTCCGAAGCTGATAGAATGGGAGCGAGAGGGCAAGCTCAAGGAAAGGCGGCGCGATGGCGGGAAAGTCTGCGATGCGGGGAAAGACGGAGGCGATGCCGAAGCGACTCTCCGTGGATGAGCTGGTGGCCTTTATGAGCCTGCCCATTTTCCACGAGCTGCGCACGGCGGTGGACGTGGGCATTCTGCTCTTCGACGACTTGGACGACTACGATCTTCCCGAGGGCTACTCGAAGGAGGATATCTGGCGCATCCTGCTCGCCGTGCGCAAGCAGGCCGCCGTGTTCATCCCTGAGGATCCGGAGCGCACGGCCGACATGTGGATGGTCACGACCAGTTCGCTGTCGTTCAACACCGAGATGCTGGAGGTGCGCTCGAAGGAGGACTCCTCGCTGGCGCGATCGCTCAAGGACATGCAAGGGTCGCCGTTCGTGACGCGCTTCATCGAGCGCACGCTGGTGCGCGGCCTGGCGGACGAGGGCATCGCGGTGGACGAGGAGCGGGTGCACGAGCTGTTCGCGGGGGCGCCCCCGCTGACGTCTCTCGATCAGTTGGTGGCCAACTACTTTCGTCTTTCGAGCGATTGCGACAGCTTGGCGCGGCGCGCGGTGACCCACGGGCTCATCGAGACGCTGTACTACGAGCTTTCCGAGGGGGTGGATTTGTCCGAGCTGCCCGAGCGGGTGCTCGCGCCGTTGGATCCGCGCTTGGCGCCCCCGGAGTCCCAGGTGCTGATGGATCTGGTGTGCCAGCGGGCCTGTGCCGCAGGGGACGACATGCGTTTCGGTCCCGTATTGCGGCTGCTCAACATCAGCTGGTTCTTCCGCTACTTCAACGTGCTGCCGCGCCTGAACGTGCTCGTGGGACTGCTTTTGCGGAATATCCTGGCGTTGAAGTGGGGTTTTCCCGTGCTCAGCTGGATACCGGAGGGCTTCGATCCGACCTTGGCGGAGGCGCCGGTGGATGCGGCCCGCTACGAGGCGGTGTTCGAGTCGTGGTCGACCGACTACGGTTTCGGCTTCGATTTCACGCCCTATTTCGAGTTGAATGTGTGTCTGTACCTGCGCGAGCTGGAGCGGCTGGCGGTTTCCATCACCTATCTCGAGCAGCTCAACGAGCAGATCGAGCGCATCTTCGAGTCCCATATCAATGCGCGCCAGAAATCCATCCTGGTGGCGCTGTGCCGCGAACCCGGGGCTCTTTTGCGCATCGCGCCGCATCAGCGCAGCTTCCGCATCGCCTACGGCACCGCCCGGGCCGATTTTCTGGGGCTGGAGCGCGAGGGGTATTTGGTGCGAGAACAGGAAGGACGCGCCTTCGCGTTCCGCGCTCATCCTGGCTTGCAGGAGAAGATCGTCCAGCTGGGGGCCGCTGTGGTCGGCTCGGCGGAAGCGAGCCTGGGGGAGGGCGCCGTTGTAGTATCCTGAGGGGGAACTGAGAATCCGACTGAGCTTAGGGCCAATGGGGGCCAGTCCGCGCGCGGCGGCTGGCGAGAGTGTGCGAAAGGACTGCCATGATCAACGAGAAGATGTACGGGCTGGGCGATGAGCCGAGTGCCATCCGCGAGCTGTTTGCCTACGGGATGGCGCGCAAGGCCGAGATCGGCGCCGAGAACGTGTTCGATTTCTCGATCGGCAACCCTTCGGTGCCGGCGCCCGATTTGGTGCGCGAAACCATGCTGGAGCTTCTGGACATGGATCCGGTGACCCTTCACGCCTACTCGCCCGCGGCGGGTCTGCCCGAGGTGAAGGAGGCCATTGCGGCGTACCTGTCCGCGCGCTACGGCATGACGGCGACGCCGGGCCATCTTTACCTGACGGCCGGTGCCGCGGCGGCCTTGGCTTCATCCATTGCCGCTGTGACCCAACCTGGCGACGAGGTGGTCGTAGTGTCGCCGTACTTCCCCGAGTACCGCACCTGGATCGAGGCTGCCGGCTGCGCCATCGTGGAGGTGCCGGCAGCGGTTCCGAGCTTCCAGCCCGACATCGAGGCGCTGCGCGCGGCCATCGGGCCGAAGACGAGTGCCGTGATTATCAACACGCCGAACAACCCGGTGGGCGCCGTGTACACCCGCGAGAGCCTTGAGGCCCTGGCGGCCATGCTGCGCGAGCGTGAGGAAGCGCTGGGACGTCCGCTGTACCTCATCAGCGACGAGCCCTACCGCGAGATCACCTACGGCATCGAAGTGCCCTGGGTGCCGTCGCTTTATGCCCGCACTATCGTGTGCTACTCCTACTCCAAGGCGCTCTCGCTGCCCGGCGAACGCATCGGATGGGTATACGTTTCGGATAGCGCCGACGACGTCGATGCGGTGGCGGTGGCCGTGGCGGGCGCGGGACGGGCGCTCGGCTACGTGTGCGCGCCGGTGCTGCTGCAGCGCGTGGCGGCCCGCTGCGTGGGGGAGCCGTCGGACGTGGCCGCCTACGCGGAGAACCGCGCGATTCTGACTGAGGGGCTCTCCGCGCTCGGCTACGAGTACGTGGAGCCGGACGGCGCCTTCTACCTGTGGGTGCGCGCCTTGGAAGAGGACGCTCAGGCGTTCTCGGATCGCGCGAAGGAATACGAGCTGCTCATCGTTCCCTCGGACAGCTTCGGCGTCGGCGGCTGGGTGCGGCTGTCCTACTGCATCGCCCGCGACACCATCGAACGCTCGATGCCCGCGTTCAAAGCTTTGAAAGAGAGCTACGAAGCCAAATTGAGTTCGTAGCCATAGCGCGCCCTCGTTTTCCCAGATTTATCCAAGTCGACCGCTTTAGGAATTTGGTTGGTGCGCTTCTCGTCATTTTCCAAAGAAAGTGGCTCTACTTACGCTTGCGGTGGGCGAGCCAGAAGAAGCCGGCGCTGGCGACGATGAGACCGGCGAGGGTCGCCACGCGGCCTACGCTGGGGTCTTTGTAGCCGATGGCGAAGACGCCGAGGCAGAAGGCGGCCATGATGGCGCAGAGAATGCCGAGCCAGCGCAGGTAGAGAGCGGCTCCCTGTGGGGCGCTCGAGCGTTGCGGCGCGATCGGCTCGCCGGTACGATTCGGGGCTTGGGGGCGTTTCTCTTCCAACGTTCGGCCTCAGTTTCCGTAAGAATTGAGGTACTCGAGGATTTCCTGGCGCGAGTGCATGCCGCACTTGCTGTAGATGCGCTTGATGTGGCTGTGGGCGGTGGCGGGGGTGATGAACAGCTCTTCGGCCACCTTCTTCTGTGTGTGACCCAGCGCGTAAAGGGTGAGCACGTCCATCTCGCGGCTGGTGAGCAGGAAGTGCTCGCCCATGCGCTCAACGTTGCGGCGCATGGAATCGGACAGCTCGCCCATGGAGAGCGGGAAAGGGATAGGGGATGGCTCCAAGGCGGCCGAGGCTGAAGAGGCGAGAGGCGATGGCATCGTCGCCGGGGGGGGAAGACGAAGGGGCGGAGGCGAGAGAGATCGAGGAGGAGTCGATCTGGAGAAGCTGCTCCCGGATAGCGGCACATTCCTCGTTGCAACGGATGCACTGGCGTGCTTCGGCGGCTTTCAGAGCCTCGGAGGCTGTTTGCTGGGCGGAAGCCTCGCGCTTTGCCGCGTTGAACACGACGCTCTGCAGCGTTTGCTCAGCTTCGGCCAGCGCCGCTGCCGACTCGGCCGCATCGGCTTCGGCTTGGCGCGTGACCCGCTCGTTCTCGGCTTCCAGACGATCGTTCTCTGCGGACGACTCGCCGCGCTCGGCGTGCATGAACTGCACGAGAACCACTTGGGTGGAAATGAGGACAAGAGCCCCAAGCAGCGAGTTGATGAGCAAATCGTTGCCGGCCAACGGGTAAGTGAAGTACAGCAGCATGCGGGCGAGGGAACGCGAGCCGAAACAGATCACCCAGCCGCCCATGGCGTATACGTAGGGGTCGCGGGTTCCGAAGC
>OLVW01002825.1_pt1 | contig 11842 bp, 15 predicted proteins | sample 1673301 | NCBI WGS metagenome assembly OLVW01 (sample SAMEA3178941, study PRJEB25190) | human gut metagenome
CGATGGCCTGCCGCAGACTATGCTCAAAGCCCTCCACCGTGTCCCCCGGCAGGCCGATGACCCGCTTTACCAGCAGCTTATCCAGCTCGTCGCTCCAGAAAGTGCTTTAAATATTTTGCAGACGATGACGAAGTACCATAAAATTGAGCCAAGTAAGGCACAGGAGTATCGTTTGAGAGAGGCGGCTAGAGCAGTAGGCGAAAAGGCTTGTCAGATAAACAGTATTTCTGTTCCAGCGTCAAAAATTCAGGGTGGTAAGCCTTGATAGAGTTTCTCAGACAATCTTGGGTACTGCCAAGGTAAAAATAATATAGTTGTAAATAAAGTGCGTTATTACGACAGGAGGTTTTTAATATGAATAATCAAAACAGTAATGCAAGTGCAGCAGCTAACGAGTATGCATCAAGGGCACAGAAGTTGCCTGAAGCAGTTCAGTATGCTATTTTAACAGCTCTGCCAAACTGTGCTAATGGGGCGTTTTGGGGCTTTACTTCTATGGAGGAGGCATCAAGACATATTGACGTGATTAAGGGCAATCAGAACATTCTTGCTCACAAGATTGCAAATGCTTGTCTAGTAGAGGTAAATCCAGATTATCTTTACAAGGCTTGTCACGTTATCGACCCAGCACTGATGCCTGAGCAGGTTGTTAGAAGTATGCAGAAGGATTTGGCTGAGGCTATGGCGGCTTTTGAAAAGTTCTTGTACGTTAAGGCTGAGAAAGAGCCTAAGAAGAGCCAGCTCGTGGGTATCTACTGCGTGAACGACTCTACTGCAATCACTTACAAGGGAATTTCGTATCCTGCATTCAGAGTTAACCTTTCTAATGCTCTTCAGCTCCTTGCTAAATGGGGGTATGTTGTAAATGTTAAGGGTAAGGCAGTTACTCCTGCAGCAGCAGCTAATGCTGGTCAGGCAGTTTATGACAGCATGACTCTTAGCCCAACAAATACGGGCGTGTTCATTCAGATTTGCCCAACTTACTCTCCCGAGCAGATTAAACAGCTTAAGGTTCAGTTCGGCATTTCTAAGAAGTAATTTATGAGCGATGAGGTTGTTTTGTTAGATTATGTTCGATGTGTGCTGTAATCTCTTTACAACTCATCATATAAATTTATACTCCAGAGGCAAACGAGTTGGTTTATCCAGCTCGTTTGTTTTGTATCAGAAGAAAAATGAAATTGGGTATGTTAGTTGTTTTATATTTTTCTTGAATGGGAGTGTTATGCTTGATTTATAGTAAGTTGTTTGAACCTCAGCCACAGACTTGGGGTTTTTCTGGTGATATTTATTTCTGGAATTGTCTAAAGGAGCATTTTGAGACCAAGACTGGGGTAGATGGTAAGAGCTTTAAGAATATTGAGACCGAGGCAGATTTGCGTGCCGATATAGATGAAGTGTTCTCTTATGTGTCAAACGGGCATAAGCTGGCTGACGGTGGTTTGGTTGCGTGTCCAAGTATTTCTGTGAAAGGGGAAGAGCCGAAGAGAACGGTCACAGTAAACGCAGCATGGTGGACGCATACGGGTATCCCTATGTTGTGCAAGCGTTTCAGGCGTGAAAAATTGCGTGAGCATTACAGGAAAAATACCGAGGAAGGTGTGAAATACATATGACTCTTGAAGAATATGTTTTGACATACAAGGACGAAGAGGGTAATATTGTAGTGACTGTTGCCAGTTACTATGAAAAGTATATTAAGCCATTAAGTCCTCGTTTTGCTCGTAGTTCTTTCTATTCAAGTAGATTGGTTGTTTGCTGTTTCAAAGACCATGAAGATGTAAACCCGTCTATGGGTACTACCAATCACAGATACTTAAAGGGTGTCAAAGTCTACCATTGTTTCGGTTGCGGTGCATCGGGTACTGTTATCAGATTACATCAGCGTATTCAGAAAGAGTATTACGGCAGAACAATAAGTGATACGCAGAGTGCTCTTGAGTTGTGTCAGTTATATGGCATAGACGCTGAGAAGTATAAGACTCAGGAGTACGAAGGTGAGCAATCAAGATATGTTGCTAAGATGAGAAAGACTGCCGAGCTTGCAACAGTGTATACACTTAAAGAGTTTTCAAATGATTTGCGTAAGGTGCGTTGTTCTCCAGCATTGACTTTAGAACAGCGTAAGAAAGCGATAAATTCGGCGACAATAAAATATGTTGCAACTTCTAAGAAGTTGTTTTAACGCATGAGGTGGATTGACAAATGGGGCTAATACAGCCAATGTCTACAGGAGTAGGTATTGGGATAGGAATAGATGATATATCAATAAGTGACGAAGTTATAAAGCCAGTAGAGTCAGAGGCAGTTCTGGCAGATAGTGAGCCAAGCGTAGAAGATATTTCTGCTTTTTATACAGATGACATTGTTTGGGACTCAGTGCCAGAGGCGAGAGTACCAGAGATGAATAGTCAGCAAGTAGTTGAGGCGGCTATCGAGTCAGGTTTGACCTCTTCATTCGAGATACCATCAGTGGAGAAGTTCCTTTCAGTCTTTAAGTCGGGTATCGGGCTTGATATAGCCAAGAACCATACAGGGGTATGCCTTTGGAGAGACGGCAAGGTAGAAACGTTAGGCTTTAAGGTCGGTATGGACTATGACTCGAGTAGCTATATGGCTGAGGCTAAGATGCGACTGGAGTTCAAGAGAAAGATTGAAGAGCTGCTTAAGGGGTATCCTTGGGAAGTTTGTATTGTTGAGGACGTGTATGGTGGTGTCAATTTTGATACTACTCGAAAGCTCTTAGCTTTGAACTGCGTTGTAGATGAACTTATACTTGAGGGTAAGGTAGATATAGGCAACTTGTATCGCTTTAAAGAGTCCGAGTGGATGAAAGACTTGAGAAAGATACACAAAGCGGGTAATAAGCTAAATCCAAAATATGAGTGCGAACTTATTCTTGAGTTTTTAAATTTCGGTTTGGTGACAGAGAATAAAAATAAGTCCACTGGTGTAAAGCAAGATATGTTTTACGAGGACAGATGCGATGCTACTGGACAACTTTTAGGCTTAGCTATGCATCTAAATTCCGAGGAGCGAGAGGTCAAAAAGAGTTCTTTACGAATGAGCGGTATCGTTGTAGATTTTGTTGATGATTTAGACGATTTCTTGTTCTCTTTGGACGAGAAGATAGCTGGTAGGGAGCTGTTGGAGATTTCTGACTTTAATCGTAGAAACTTGGAGGCGAGCCTGCTTGACGCTATAAAAGAACATCCAGAGAACATCGTGTTTATGCAAGTACCTACGAGTGAGTTGGGTACTTTTGGACTAAAGAACGGTTTTGAGTTTTATGAGCAGGGATATGGCTATCTTGTGGGGTATTCTAAACAGTTGAGGAAAAGCACTAAATAATGAATATTAGACTTTCGGCTAGATGGTTGTTTTCGGGAGTCAGCAAGAAGTAATATAAATAGATTTCAGATTGGGGTGATTTATTTGCACACACCTATACAGCTTTGTTTGCTGAGTGATAAGTCAGACCCGCAGAAGATTATAGGGCTGCGAGTTGTAGTAGCAAAGACAAATACAAATGTTGTATCCCAGTTCAGATTGACTGTAACGGCTAACCCGATGTTGTTTTTATCAGCAGAGGAGTTGAAGTTGCGTTTAAGACAAACTGTAGGGTACTACGATATACATTTAAGGGATTTGACGGGGGAGTTAGGGCAACTGGGTATTCCGTTAGATTATCTGTCAATGCGTTATTCCGTGTGTAGAGATGTTCCGCTTTCTTCGGCAGTTTGCTTAGGGGTACTTAACAAGGCGGATTTGGGGTATATACTTAGCTTGCTTTTACATTTTGAACCTCTCCGCATAACGTGGGATAGGCTCAAAGAGGTTAGGGACAAATCAGTTCCAGAGGTTGGTTATATTCGAGATACATCAGAAATAAATCGATTGATTATAAATGGTGAGATAGTTTGTTGGTTTCCAGCCAAGTGGAAACTAGGTGAGAACGGAACAACGTGTACAAAGTTAGCTAATGGGGTTTATGTATTTGATAATTTGCGAGATGCGATGATACTGGAGTTAGGCAAGATTAGGCATAAACCTGTTAAGCTTGGTATTAAGTTGCTTGTAGATATGAATTATAAGTCAGTTAGAGCAACACGTTCAGAGATAACAAAGTCTTCGTATAGAGCTTACAGTACACCATACTCACAAGGTGTATGGGTAGTTCCAGAGAGACCAGTTACTGCTGTGAACATATGCGGGCATAAGGAGGGTTGATTAGTATGCAAAACAATTATGGGTATGGGCAGAACAATGGATATATGCCGATGCAGGGGCAGCAAATGCAGATGGGTCAAATGCAGATGGGTCAAATGCAGATGCAAGGACAGCAAATGCCACCGAAGATACCTAAGTATCGTATGGTAGAGTTACTTTCACAGTATGTTCAGATGAATACGGGTATGGCAGTTCAGTGTGTTGAGAAGATACATGAAGCTCCTGATACGATACGTCATTCTTGTGTACCAATGGGTATAACCACTTTGCAGAGATATATATTTACAGCTCAATCTGGTTGGGACACTCTGCAAATTCCTTTTTATTTCTGCCCTCAGTGTGGCAAGCTGTTTATGTATCAAGATTACGAGTAAAGGAGAGAGTAGCGGTGTTTTATCTTGTAGATGGTAAATTCCCGAATGGAGTTGTTACCGCAGAGGTTGCAAATCACGATTATTTTGTTGACATATATGACGATAGAGATGTAACTGTGGAACGTATCTCTTGGGCACGTTTGCGAGCGTTGCTATATCAGGGTGGCATAAGAATAGTAGGCACTGAGAATTTTCCTCGTGTGACTAGATGTGTAAATGCAGTTAAGTATTTCGACCCAACGAACAGTATGGGTATGCTTGTTGTGAGAGAAATTCATGTTTCCTATGATAAGAATACAGGCAAGAGTTTCGTGCGTACTCTTTGTCAGCTTATGTTACAGGGTAAATCAGCTTTAACTGCTTTGAAGAAGCTGGTGGATGCTAGGTTGCTGATTGCTTGGGATAATAAACCATTTGACTACAATAACATCGGTATGCATCTTTCGAATACGGGCTTGTTTAGCTATGCTGTTTGGCTCGGCGGGTATCCAGATGAGAAGAATTATGGCAGATTAGACATTTGCTATAACGATAAAGTAGATATTCTGGTCACAGAGATAAATACAAATCAGTGTATGCGTATGCGACTAGAAGCACCGACTTTCCTGCCAGTCCGAAACAGGGATAGATACAGAATGGAGAGTGCAGGACTTCAGACGGACTGGTGCAAATGGGGTATGCCTGTTACAACAGCTCAGTTGTGGAATGACATTCGATTGAGAGGGTATTATCCTTTATATCGTATTTGAGTTAGAAGGGAGAAGTGAACGATATGGCGTATTATCTTTTAGATTTTGATTATAGCAATAAAGCTACGGCTCATGCGTGGGTACTTGATACTGAGGATAAGTCACTTGAGTGTACTCCTTGGAAGAACTTTGCTTATTGTGTTGACAATAAAATAAAGATAAATGGCGTAACTTACAGAGGAAACAGAGTAGGGCTTGGTAGGGTAGCTCCGAATTTACCTCGCAAGGAAGTTGCTAAAGACGTGTGTGCCGAGTTCAGGGTATCAGCAGTTAATTACTATGTTACTCAGGACGGAATAATCGGTACAGAGCTTATAGGACGTCTTGAGTTTAAGCCTAGTGCCTCTGGAGATATTGAGCAAGACAGGCGAGTTTGGAACACGATACTCGCAAATGGCGGATTTAAGTTTAAGGGAGATAATATCGCTGCAGAGAAGAGCTTGCGAAGTGTTCTGTGGGCTACTGGTTCAGCAAGTATAACCGCAAAGCGAGCAGTACCTTATATGGGGTTTGATTTTGTCAGACCTCGGCAGTGCTTGGTTTCCGTGGGCAGTGATGGCGTTAGGGTGCGTGTTACAGCACCTAACTACAAATATGAGGCTCAGATTTCAACGGGAAATATAGGTTTTAATTTGCATCGAACTGATACGATAACCTTTGATACGCCTGTGGATGTGCAGGGACGTGTTTGTTTGGGCGATGTATGGGGCGAATTATACCGCCTTGGGTATCGCTCATTACTTTAGATATTGATGGTAGCTAACGGCTGTGTGCTGAGTTTTTTCGGCATTCAGCCGTTATTACTTGTATTTATTTTTCTTTTGTGAAAGGAGTGCGTATTCAGGTGGGTACTGAAAACATTAAGCTTGAGATTGCAGACCTTTTGGGGTATTGCGATTTAAACGGGGTTGAAGCATTAGATAGCGAACAGGTCGAAAGATTAGAGGATTACATTTATAAGTGTAATGAAGCTATGTCTAATGTGGACGGAGTTCCACTCGTAGCTGACGCCGTCTATGATAAGATGTGTGAAATCCTTAAGCGGGTGAACCCTGATGCTGAAGTTCTTGGCGAGGTTTGGGGAGATGATGCTGTTTCAGAGGAAGAATTGCAGGAGAAGGACATATTTAAACTTCTACGTGCTGAGCCTATGAGGAGTATCTGTACTTGCAAGTCTTTTGACTGCGAAGAGTTAAAGAATTTCGTGGACAGATTGCCTGACGGTGATTTTGATGCTCATATCTCGTGTAAGGAAAACGGACACGGCATCAGAATTGTATATTGCTACGGCTTGTTGGAGGACGCTACATCAAGAGCAAGAAGTTCAGCAGGACATAATATTACACGTCAGCTTGGCATAATTCTTGGTAGAGACGGTTTGGATAATCTCGAGGATTTGTGTGAAACAGATATTGTTGAAATTCGTGGAGAAGTAGTTCTACCTTTCAGCAACCTTAACAAAGCAAGGAGCTTTAATCCAGAAATAGTATCAGCTTTCTCAGGGGTATCTTCTATGCTTAGGGATAGTGCAACTGAGGAAGAGACAAACTTGCTCTCTTTTGTAGCTTACAAAGCAATAATCGAAGGCGTAGAGTTTGCAACCAAGGAAGAAGAGTACACTTTCCTAGAAAATCTTGGTTTCACAACTCCTTTATCATGGGTAGTTCCAGGTCTGAACAAGGAGACGTTGTTAGATGAGCTTCCAGCAATAGTCGCTGACTGTGAGGCTGAGGTTAAACCAGATGAGAATGGAAATGGCGGTTATGAGTTCTACACAGACGGTTTAGTTTTTGAAGTAAATGACAGAGCAATATTTAAGGCTATGGGCAGTGACGGTAAAAAGTACAATTATGGCAACGTAGCTCTTAAGGTCGGGTACTGGCAGCAGGATTTGTATAGTGGCTTTATCCAGACAATTCTGTGGACTGACGGCAAAACAAAGTATTCTCCTGTTGCTATCATCGGAGATGACATTGATATGGCAACCTACGAAGATGGTTTTAATAAGCCATACATTACGAGTATCAAGGAGATAGACAACTGGAAAGAGCTCGGGGTAGTAACTGCTGGCGGTAATAAGGTTCGCCGTGTTCCTCTTTATGAGCCAAACAACATGGTGCTTTTAAATGCCTATGTTGGTGAGCTTATAAACTTCAGATACGGTGGAGAAGCGGGAGTTGTGCCATGTTTTCCTGATGGTACTCCATTGTCTATGGCTAAGATTAAAAATATGATGTCTGGAGCAGAGTCTTGGGACGATGACGACGATACAGACGGGTATTTTTGATACTAGAAATTAGGGTATGTGCTGTTCAAGGGTTGATTTACACATCTGAGATTATGTTGACTTTAGACGAGAATTGTGTTATAATATAGATACAATAATAAATTTTGTCTATATGAGGTGCTATAATGAAAGAAGTAAAGATTAGTAAGTTCGCCCTTGAGGAGAACGCAGTAGATGCTTTGGAAGCAATCATTGATTATTACTGCGAGTTGGCTGACTCACGTTGTGACTGGATAAAACAGCTTGCAGCAGACATCAATACTACAATGGAGGCTTCTGACAATACAGTTAGAGGTTTCAATTACAGAGTTCGGACTTGTTTGTCTGAGGAAGAGCAGGAAATTCTTGCAGAATACTTTACGGGTGTTGAGGTTATTGATGATATTTATGAGAACGTGAAGAACCTTAATGACGTAGAGCTGACAAAGCTGACTTATGCTCTCGACAAAGTATTCCTTGTTGATACTCCGATACTGGGTATCCCGATGGTGAGTGACTATATTCTCCGTGGGTATGCTTTCGCTCATAATGCTGAGGCTTGGGCGAATGTAGCAAAGAAAACGGCTATCGAGAAGGATAACGCTACTACTGGTGCTAGTTCCGAGTATTATCAGCGTAGGGTAGACGAGCTTGGACTTCCATCTCTGGTCGTAGCAATGCTTGTGTTGAACAGAATGTTTACTGTTGGTGATATACTGGCATACAGCAAGGAAGAGCTGTCTGAGATTATCGGCATCGATAACGCTACCTGCGTGTTTGAGGCATTTAAGCTTAATAATATTCTGTTCAGAATGGCTCATACTGTGGAAGACGTGAATGAGGCTGTTACAGATTGGGAAAACGAGTTTTCTTCTATGTCTGCTGACGCCGAGAACATGGATGATGGGGTATCTTCCGAAACGGCAGGAGAAGTTGTCGAGTCGTAAGAGGCAATTTGGGGAGTGAGTAGTTTGTATTTTTACAGTCAGAGTGAATTGAGGGATTGTCTTGATTTCCTTTGTGGGAAACGAGGTTTACCTATGTTTCACTTTTACGCTAGAGTCGATTATACAGACTACTGTAACGGGCTTAATATGGCTATAGATGAGTATCTAGATACAAGTGGCAATGCACGAGATGTGAATATTCTTTTGAGAAAAGCAATAACAGGGTATCCGTTAAAGGCTGTTGCCACGGCAGAGCGAGTAACAACAGGGCAAGCTTGGGTATGCCTACATCGAGTATGCGACTATCTTGTTTGTTCCAATACTGTTAAGTATGGTGCAGAAGGCTGGAGTTTGACGCTTTGGCATAGACAGCACGACAAGGCTCGTAGTACCTATGCTTCTCGATTAAACGATATGAGGGCATTAGGCGTGCAGTATACGGCTAATCCAGTGATACGTGACGAAGAGTGGGAACTTGATATAACTTACTACCCATATACTACGGATTTAGTGAGATTGCTGATGGAGCGTAAGGGTAGCGATGTTTTTCCTATCTGTTCGCTATCGCATTTTGTTCAGCTAGTTCTTTCTGAGAGCATACTTGATTTCACTGGGGTAGATGAAAGTGTGTATCAAAAGATGTTAAAAGAAATGGCGTTTGACGGGGTACTTGTTCCACGAGGTGCATTACCACTAATTTAAGATAGATGAATTTTGGCGTAAGTTTCAAGTAAGTTTTCTTGGAGCTTCGTGTGTTTAGCTGTATATTCGCACACGTTGTTATGTTATTTGGAGGTGTGTATATGAAGACAGCTAAAAATTTTGTTCAGTTTTTGTCGATTTTGGGGATTTCTTGCTTAGTTTTAGGAACATTATCTGCTTGCGGTGCAGGCGGAGAAGAGCAGAAGGGGGTATCTTCCGAGAGAGTAGGGAGTGCCGAGCTTAGTGTTTCCTCTGAGAAAGATATTCCTGTTGAAGATTGGCTGACTTGGACGGTCACAAACAGTGTTACAGGAGAAGACTCCTCTTCATTCAGCTTTCGTGTTGTAAACAATTCTTGGCACGATGTAATTCTGAAAGATATTAAGATTTACGTTGACGGCAAAGAACAGGATACTATGAAAGGAGAGTTGACTCTCGACAATAGAACTCAGACTTCTGCTGGGTTTTATTTATCGGGTGTTAAAGTGACGGACAAATCAAAGGTGGAGATTAAGGGAATTTTGTGCGAGATTGGTAGCTCAACTTCTTCCTCTGAAGAAGGACACAAGGTGACCTACAAGATACAGTAAAAATTAAAGTGTAAAGGTGGTTCTCTACGATGGAAGGTTTAGGTGTTTTTAGTGCAAGGTTGGAAAGCAGACAGTCAAGTTGGAGTTCAGCGATACTGAGTAGACGTGTTGCAAGTGAAGCAAGGTGGACTACTAGAAAGAGCAACACTTCAAAGGGTATCAAGGGCAAGTTCAAAGACCACAAGGGCAACAGCTTTGCCACTCTCAGAGAGATGTGCGAGCATTGGGGTATCTCTGTGAGATTGTTCTTCAAAAGAACAGCAATGGGGTACTCACTTATGAGAGTGCTTACAACTGATGTTAAGCTTGGTGCTTTTTCTCAGCTTATAGCGGGTAGAAATGCAAAACAGGTAACAGACCATGAAGGTACAGTGTTCCAGAGTGTTTCTGCTCTGTGCAAACATTGGGGAATAAGCATGAGTACATACAGTCAGAGAATAAAGAAGGGTATGTCTGTCAAAGAGGCTCTACTTACGCCTATTAAGCAGAGAAAGAAAAAGTCTGATAAGACCATGAGCAGGGCAAAGACAGCAATGGCTAAGAACAATATAGTTGTAGAGCCTAAGTCAGTGGCAACTATTAAGCGAAGCGACTTCATGTATGCCGACAGATTTGGCTACGGTGCAAATGGTCAGCTTTTGGCGGTTGATTTATAATAGATTAAGTGGAGAATTTTGGGGGCAATAATTAAATGGCGTTAATGATACTGGGTGTAAATAATACGGATAGTTGGGTAAAAGAAGCAGATAGCTATACCGTATATGACACAGATTATTTACACACAGCGGAGGTACAGGGTCGAGATATTATCGCAATGGTGAAAGCTAAGGAAAGTGTTTTCTTAAATGTTTTTCCAGTTCACGTTGACGGAAAGCTGAGTTGCGGAATAGCTCGCCAGAGTGTTCGTTTTGAGGATTTTATCAAACTGGGTATTGGGCTAAACTCAGAAGGTGGTAGAATGAGCCACACTTCTAAGACGGGTATCTGTACAAAGCTTGTCTTTGATAAACCTTTTACCTTGAAGCGGGTTGTCGTAACAGATAAAATAAATAAAAACAGCAAACTTACTTTAGAGATACAGGAAACGGCAGATAAGGATATATTTGCAGTTGTTTTTAATGGTATTCCAGTTGTATTTTTGAAGTCAAATCGAGTAAAACAAAATATTGAGTCTGATGAGGCACTGCCTGTTTATCGTTTTGAGATGATAGGTGTGTGGCTCGAACATGATGATACAGCGTTGACTTGCTTGTTTCGTTTCGGCGAGGCTAGAGGAGTGGTTGACGGTGGGGTACTTGAAAATATCAAGTTTACTTTGAACCGTGAGACTGGAGAGTTGATTAATGCAGATATATCTGAGTTCAACTCTACGCATGGTTTAAAGATTTCCAAGTTTCAAGTTCTTCCTGCAGATGAGGTCAGTATTGCGAGATACATTGCATAAAACGAAGTCTTGATGTTTATCAGGGCTTTTTATGCGTTTTAATTGAAAATCGGGGAAGATTTGGGCTAAGATTGCAAAATCTGGTGTTTCAGAGGGCTTAAAACGTTGTAAGCATGGGCTTAAATTGCACCTGATTTTAGTATGAGATTTATGTGTTCACTTTGGATATTTCTATGAGAAGTATTTGAAGTGAAGTATTGTTGTAGTTTGTGCCTTTAAGTCGAGAGCTTAAAGGTTTTAAATGTGAGGTGTTATTGTTGGACGAAAAACGGAATTTCAACTATAAGGACGAGGGGCATAAGCCTTACGGCTCGAGAGCATGGGCGATATGTTTGTTGATATGCTTGATATTTGCTATTGTAGGCTTAGTGCTTGGTGTGTTCGTAGTACCCTTGAGGTATTTGCTTTGGGTACGCCTGATTATGGGGTATGAGTTACTCGCTTTGCTCTTTATAGCTTTTGTGGCACTAGGGGTATCTTGGCAGAAGGATATTCAGGTGAAGTCAACAGACTCTGGAGATGTACTTTTTAAATATTATG
>OLVW01002828.1_pt1 | contig 11840 bp, 16 predicted proteins | sample 1673301 | NCBI WGS metagenome assembly OLVW01 (sample SAMEA3178941, study PRJEB25190) | human gut metagenome
TATCCACCTGGTTCAGGCGGTAAACAAAAACTCCAAATAATACAATAATTACTCCTAAGATACAGCGCCAGACTGCTTTTTGGGAAAAGCGAAGTCCGGCGTTGTTTTTATTTTGCATCTGATTCATTTTTGCTCCAAACTTATTTTGCAGTTTTCTCAATTGTGAAAGTATCATCAATTGCCTCTACACTTCCGTCATCTGTGATCTGATAAGTATCAATAGTAAATTTCTGTGCATCCATTGTGATGATGGAATAGCTTGGAAGCCAGTTCTGGCTACGGGCTGCCACATAGTCCTGCTGAGTAGAAAGAAGCTCATAATATTTGGAACCGGAAGCTGAGTTTGCTGTCATATAGAGAATACCATCCGGATTTACAACTGTCTCACCCTTTTCTGTATCCTCTATCGCATCCTTATCCATGACTGCATTCAGATAATTCAGATAAGCCACATCAGCCGGTTCCTTGGAATCTGTGGAAATATTTGCCGGTGCTTCATATCTTGTAGCCGGATTTTCTCCCGCATCCATATCCTTATCCAGTTCTGCATCAAACTCATCATCCGTATATTCTACAGTTTCAATTCTTCAATAATATCCCGACAAGGAATTCACCAATTATAATCAATCAAAACATCAAAGATTCATTCTTGATTATATTTATCTAGATAAAACATTGTTATTTACATCTTTTTACACAAATAACGATATATAATCGTAGCTAATATATACTCTGCAACTGCAACACCGGCAAGAATACATACGATCAAAGTACCTGCACGAAATAGTGCAGCTATAAACGAAGCAATAAAACACGCCACCATAGTAACTGCCCATGATATATATCCCGCACGATTACGAAGCTGTACCTTTCTTTCATCTTTTAAATTAATTTCCTGTTGGCGTACTTTTTTACGATATGCCTCTACATTTTCTGGTCTTGTATGGTGATAATGTCTCACGAACTGCATAATGCTGCTAAAAATCAATGCGAATCCCATGGCAAAAATCATTGAGGAATAGTAATCTACTTGAATAGTAACTCCAATAATTACGAGACTGTGAGAAAAAGTCTGTAAATAAGATTCTTCTATGATATGCAAGGGTGGCAAGCCTGAAAATCAGGCTTCTCACCCTTGTTTTATATATAACAGTTGTTGAATGGCATGTCAAGAGCAGGCGGTTTTCCGCCCGTCTTATTCGCCTGTTTATTCGTTACTCTGGGAGGCGTCCTTCGTACATAATACTCAGTTCACCATACACCTGTGCCCAGTTGCGGATCGTACTGGTCCATTTCTTCGTAGCTTCAAATGTGGCAAGATACAGTGCCTTTAATAGAGCTGTATCGCTTGGAAATACGCTTCTCTGGCGATTCAGTTTCCGGTAGGTAGAATTCAGGGATTCAATAGCATTTGTAGTATAAATCACCGTTCTGACCGTCGTTGAAAATTTAAAGATCGGCGAGATTGAGTCCCAGTTATCCTTCCAGCGCTTCATGGAATTCGGATATTTCGGTGTCCATTTTTCTGTTACACGCTCTAAGGCTGCCAGAGCTTTCTTTTCATCTGTGGCCTGATAAATGGTTTTCAGATCCGTAGCGAAGGCTTTTCTGTCTTTATCTGGGACATATTTCAACGTGTTTCTTACCTGGTGTACAATACAGCGCTGGTATTCCGTCTTTGGAAAAGCTGCTGCGATCGCTTCTTTGATTCCGGTTAAACCATCGGCACAGATGATTAATACATCTTTGACACCACGATTTTTCAGTTCATTCATAACGGAAAGCCAGTATTTTGCGCTTTCGTTATCGCCAACACTGATGGTTAAAACTTCTTTTTTTCCTTCCGTGTTGATTCCCAGAATCACGTAAGCAGCAAGCTTTCGGATCACGCCATTATCCCTTACAGAATAATGGATTGCATCAATGTAGAGAATGGGATAGACCTCGTCCAGTGGCCGGTTCTGCCAGTCTTCGATCTGTGGCAGGATCTTATCAGTCACATCAGAAATAAAGCTCTCAGAAGTTTCAAAGCCATAAATATCTTCGATGGTTTCGGAAATCTGCCGGGTAGTCATTCCTTTGGCATACATGGAAATGATCTTCTGATCAATATCGGAAATATCTTTCTGACGTTTTTTTACAACCTGTGGTTCAAACGTTGATTTGCGATCCTGTGGCACTTCGATTTCCATCGAGCCATACCGGCTGTTGACCTGTTTCCGCTTATAACCATTGCGATAATCATCATTATCTGAGCGTTTGGATTTTTCGTAACCAAGATGATCATCCATTTCAGCTTCCATCATTTCCTTAATGGTGCCGCCTAAAAGATCCTTGAGCGCATCCTGAATGTCTTCTGCAGACTGGATATCGTACTCTTCCAGGAGCTGATGGATGATGTTTCGTTTTCCTTCTGTCATTTGTACACGATGTACAGGTTTCTTTTGTCTTGCCATAATAAAAGGCCCTCCTAATGATATTTATTGTATCATAGAAGAACCTTATAAACATTATTTTACAGAAAAAGTTTCATACTCTCATAATTACTAAAGCTATACCAATAACAATATAAATTGCTAACATGATTTTATCACTTTTCTTCATGTTTATCCTCCTCATATATAAATATTTCTTCAATACTCATACCAAAATACCTGGCAAGTTTAAAGGCTAACAAAATGGACGGATTGTATCTTCCATTCTCCAAGGAGCCAATGGTCTGTCTTGAAACTTCCATGGCAGACGCTAATTCTTCTTGCTTAATTCCTCTTTCCTTTCTTAATTCTTCTAATCTGTTTTTCATTGATGCTTTTCTCATCCCCTTCTCATTCACGGAAAGTTAACTTTCCGTATCTTGATTATACATGATTACCCCAAAATATCAAGTCAACTTTCCATAATAGAAATAAAAAGAACTCCTCATCTGCTAATGATAAAAACAATGATACTCTTTCTTTTTTACTTCTTACCCATATATAATCTCTGTAAGCACCATTTCCTCTGCTGCAGCCCTTATCCCATTCATCTTCCGTATCCAAAGCTTCGGCTGTTCTGCCTTCAACGGTTCCGTAACTCCCTGCTTTTCTGCCATTTGCATTACCAGTACCTCCATCCGCTCATGCGCTTCCCGATCTACCCTGTTCAGATGTTTATTAAGCTTCCCCTGCAACATAAACATCTGATAGTACGGTTTTCTATGCTCCTTGAGATAAGTTTTCCGGAGTATTCCATACTTCCCATAATGTGCTTCTTCGTCCTCAGGCAATTCCAAATCTGGCAGATAATAATCCCCTTACAGTGTATAGCCCAGACCACTCTTATCATCGTAAATATGTTTTTTCATAGCGTCAATCCTCCTTATCTTGCGTCCCGATCATACGACCGCTTATTTACTTTTCGTCTGTTCCCCTCATCTATTTCCCGGCTTCTTTCGTTTTGAATGAGATATTCGGAACGTTCTTCTCCAACTGCCCTTTTTAATCTCCAAAAATCTTCTTTTTCTTCCCGAAGAACAGCATTTTCACTTATCAATTCCTGTTTCTGCTCCGCTAATATTTGATTAGAATTTTTCAACCTGTCATACTTATAAACAACCTGATCTAACTGCTCTTTTATTTGAATATATTTCAGATACAAACCATACAGCAGATCTTTCAGTTCACTGATTACCGGATATGCCTTTTTATCCCGGTAACTCTTGGCACTTTCCAGCATCCCAGCCTCTGGAAGTACCTCATCAACCGGTTTCGAGAATTCACCGGCATATTTCTGGATATCTTTTGCAATATTTTTTGCCTGTTTCAGACTTTTCTCATATTTATCGGCAGTTGCTTTCGCCTGTTCTGCTGCTTTTTCTGCCTTGGCACGCTCTGCCTTCTTTTTCTGCAGTTCATTCCCGGTCTGCAACAATTCCTCATGGAGATTATCTGCCAGTTCATGGCATGCAGCCGTTTCCTTCTGTAGCTGTGCTTTCTGCTCTTCCAGAGCTGCCACTTCCTGCTCACGCTGTTCCTTTTTGAAATTTAAGACATCCAGATGCTCCCGGTGTGTACCTTTTTGCTCCCAGATCATCCCATATCTTTCTGCGATCTTCGCCAGCTCTTGTTTCTCCGATTCCATCCACTGATTATATTCTGTATTTTCCCTGCCCTTTCCGACAAAGCCTCTGGATGCCAGTGCTTGTTTCATGGATACTCTGATATCCGGCCCTCGTTTACTTCCAGTTACATACGGCACAAAATCAATATGTAGATGTGGTGTTGCCTCATCCATATGTAGATATATACCGAATACCCGGAACTGTGGGTTCCTCTTCTGAAAATCTTTTGCAAAATCCAGTAATGTCAGTCTGGCAATCTGCCCTTCTCTACTTAAGCACCCGGTATCGTCTTTATTCCCAATTTGAAAAATTGCTTCGTGGAAAACTTTCTCCTGTTTCCCAGTTCGGATGTGCTCATAATAATCTTCAATTTTCCTGTCTTTCCGTTTTTGTTTTGCGTTGTACCGTTCAATTGCTTCATCAAATAATTCATGATAGACGTCCTTCACATTCTCTGACTGCAATACCACGTTTCGGATTGTCCGGGCAGCATCTACGTTTTCTGCAATAAACTTTCTCTCATTGTGGGCGATAGAACCTTTTCCAATCATACCGCTGATCGTCCTTTTCATTTCCTCTATTCTCACCTCCCTCGCTTATAAAAATGCCAGATACGGCAAAAAGAAATCTGCGCCGGATACGGTGGTTTTGTTACTTTTGTCAAAAGTAACGCAAAAGCACTTTCGACAGCCGTACCGTCCATCAAAAGTACCCTTGCGCCCTGCCGGGAGCTTTTCCTCCCTTCTGTCGGTATAGCTGTGCCCAGTTATATCCTCGCCCGGATATATTCCAGATCACCACGGTAAGGTGTCCCCACCAGATACCAGTTCCGGGCAGCATCCATTTCCATCCGGGTCTCTACCCGTTTGCCATCCATCAAAATCTACAAGCATTCCCCACAGTGCAATCCGGTATCAATCCATAAGTCCGATGACAAGATACCGTATCTTCCGTTGTTACTGTTGTACCCAAGTCTACCTTCTCTCATTTCCAGTCTCCTTTCCAATCGGATTAAACTCAAAATCAATCGCTAAGGATGCCCTGAAACGGGGCTCCCTTTCCGCAATGCCAAAAACTTCTCTTCACATCTGCAGCTTTTCCTTGTCTGCCAACGATACAGGAGCGTGCCACGCCCCTGTCCTATCATAGTCAAGAAAAAACTACCAACGGAAATCCTCCGGTATTCCACGCCTGTCCAGATACTCCTGCCGGGCTTTTTCTCGTTCCTCCTCCGTCGGGGCAGTTTTGGATCTCGTATATAATTCCCGTTCCACCATAGCATTCATTTTCTGCTCCAATCCGTTTTTCACTTCTTCCGTGCAGCTATCATCGTCAAGCAGATGATACCGAAGAAGTTTCATAAATAATTCCTGTGGAATCTGTACATTTTTCATTGCTTGCTCCTTTCAAGGTGGCAAGATGCCCTGTTCTTAAGAAATAGTCATCTTGCCATCTTCCTTTTATTCTGACAACATCCAGAACCATTGATTGCCACGTTTTACAGAATCAATCTCCAGTTCCAGTTTTGCATTTCGCAGTGTTTTCTTCTTAATCCCACGCTTTTCAGCTTCTTCTTCAATCTTTCTCTGAGCCATACCACCGTTAGCCAGTATCTCCATCAAGAACTCTTTCGCTTTCCGGCTTTTTTGCCCTCTGCTGTCACCACTGAGCAGATCATCTGCGCTGATGTCATATTCCCCGATCCATTCAAAACCCGTCTCCTTATCCAGACGGAATGCTATGGACTTTCCTTCCGGTGCAAGGGAGCTTTTCACGTGACATACCACACGGATTTCCGGTTCATCCTTAATTCGCCCCACGATTAGCACGCTTCTGGCTGCCGCCTGAAAATCTATAGAACCTAAACCACGGTAGGAAGACTTTCCGTTGCTGTTTTTGTTCATGTGCCCAATCAGAATGATTGCACAGTGATATTTCTCTGCAAGCACCGCCACACGTTTCATTAACGGGCGGATTTCATTTGCCCGGTGCATATCTACCTCTGCACCAAGAAACCCCTGTATCGGGTCTAAAACCACCAGACGGGCTTTTGTCTGCATAATAGCTTCCTCCAGTCGGATATCCAGCATAGTAAGTGGCTGCTCCCGGTCATCAATGACCATCACTCTGGAACAGTCTGCACCAGCTACCAGAAGCCTCGGCTTAATCGTATCTCCCAGTCCATCCTCTGCAGTCTGGTAAATAACATTCACAGGCTCCATCGGACTTTCCGATAATTTTAAATCAGAATCAACAACCATTTCTGCTCCACTATTTTCCTCGGTTTCCTGTTCCTGCTCCGGCAGAATCTTTTCTCCTCTGGTCAATTTTGCAATGATCTGAAGCACCATCGTGGTCTTGCCTTCACCGGGATCTCCTTGAATAATCGTTACTTTTCCAAAAGGGATAAACGGGTAAAACAGCCATTCAATCTGTTCCACCTCTACCGTTTCCATATTTATCAACTTTAGATCCGGCTCCATCCTTTTTGTTTCTGTTTTCTGTGTCACTAATCTGTTTGTTTCCATCCGTTCCTCCTTATTTTCCCGTTGAAAGGAACAGGAGATTTTGATAGAATACCCATAGAAAGTTTTGGTTTGAGTATTCTACCAAATCCCTGCCTTTAGGTGTTTGCCGACACTTAAAGGCTTTTTACTGTCCATCTTTCATTCCCTTCATCGTTACCGTAATTTGTTTAATCACATCCAATAAATCTTTTGGTACTTCCTCACCTCCTTTGATGCACTGAAGCTCCTCCAGAACTTTTGCCAGTTCCATTTTCAGTGCTTTATACACTCTTGGATTCCCTACTACGACAATTTCTTTTTCCTGCAGGCGCCGGACAATATATTCCTGCTTCGTAAGTCCGGATAATCTGACCAGCGTTTCAATCAATTCATCCTCTTCCGGTGATACCCGGAAAGCTACAGTCTTGTTCCTCCAACGTCCCTGACTGTCCCTTTTTTTTGCTGACATCTGTTTTCCTCCTCTACTTCGTAAATTCTTCAGTCTCGAACATTACATCCATCCGTTCCTGATCCAATCGGTCTACCATCTCTGTCTGCACGGATGGGAATAAATGTGCATACCGGTAAGTGATCTTTTCCGCAGAATGCCCTACACGTTTCCCGATTGCAAGAGCTGTAAATCCCATATTAATCAGCAGGAAAACATGAGTTTGACTTTCTGAGGGATAAAATAAGAACTATACAAAATTCGGGTATCTATGGATAAAATGATGTATTAGATAATTTTCAACGGAAAGGACAGATAAAAATGAGATTAATTTATGCGGAATACGATATGTATCATAACAGTATTGATGTAACAACATTCAATGGATATACTTTAAGAATTGACTGCAATGTTGCAGAGGATGGCTTACGGACAACTCCCGGTTCACAATGTGCCTTAAATGCACTGGCAATAGATGAACCACTGGAATATGCGACATTGGCATTGGATGGAAATTTACAGATGTGGGTAGATGCAGAGGACAGTCTTGAATTATTATAATTGAATATCAAACAACCTTTTTCCTTTAGAGCAGAAAAATGTTATACTAAAATTCAAAATACCTATTGACCCTCTCGGAGCGTCATAGCTTAAAGTTATCTTATCAAGAACAGGAGGTCAGTAGCTATGAGAACTGTAAAAGAAATATCAGATTTAACAGGTATCAGCGTTCGCACGCTTCACTATTATGATGAAATCGGGTTGTTAAAGCCAACAGAAAAAAGTGATGCGGGATACCGGCTTTATGACGATAAGGCACTGGAAACATTACAACAGATTTTATTTTTCCGTGAGTTTGATATCTCCTTGAAAGAAATCAAAGCTGTTTTGGACAATCCGGCTCTTGAAAGAAATCAGATTCTACAAGTACAGCGAAAAATGTTGGTAACAAAGAAAGAACGAATGGAACGTCTGATTGCCAGCATTGATGACATTCTGAAAGGAGAGAACAAAATGGATTTTACAATTTTTACCAAAACAGAAGTAGAAGAAATGTTCCAAACCATGCTTGAGCATATGCCGGAGAATATGAGAAACATTGCAATTAAAGAATTTGGTAGCATTGAACAATGGAAAAAGCATTATATGGAAGTCGTATCTTCGGAAGAAATGCAGAAAGGCTATGCAAAGGTAGTTGAATGGTATGGTGGAAAGGACAAGTTTCTGTCTGTTGCCCGAACTCCCGTCAGCAAAGAAGTTGCAGAAAGCTATAACAAACGGATAGAAGCGATTTTGCAAAAACTGATTGCAAAACAGAATTGTGACATAGATTCTTTTGAAGTAAAAGAGCTTGTTGGAGAATATGGCTTTGTTATGAAACAGCTTGCCCAGATAAAAGAAGAAAAAGGCTTTATGATGGCACAGGCGCAGTATTACCGCAATGAACAAATCAAACCAATGATAGACGAAAAATACGGTGAAGGGGCTTCTGATTTCTTTGCACGGGCAATAGAGTCGTTTTACACAAACAGACAGGTAATCTAAATATTTGCCTAAATGTATCTCCTCATTCTATAGGTGAAACAGAATTTCAAATCTGAAATATACAGTCCATCACATCAACGTGACGGGCTGTACTTCCTTAATAGCGATATTTACTACATTCAGCCACATATATTCCTGCCGCAAGCAATACTCCAACATCTATCAACCATAGCAGGAATAGGTTCATCGGTAAAATCATTCGGATATAATCTCCAAGATATACAACCACCATCAACAGCAGAATTGCAATGGATACAGTCCATATATTAATTCCTGACTGTACCTTCTTTCGATACTTATCCCACGCCATATGACAGATAAAAAAGAGCAGGATTCCGGTTATGATGAATAGTAACGCCAATGCAATCCAATAAACGACATTTCTCCATATCGGCTGACTAATCATGTCTGCGAGCAATTGTGCAAGTCCACATTCTGCATCAGCTATCATTTCCAGCACTTCTCCACAGCCATTCAAGAAAGTGGTAAAAAAATCCACTGTGTCTTTCCAAAATGCCTCCTGCTGAAAAGCTGTCAGTATCATAGTTGTTGTGCAAAGCATTATAAATAGAAACAGATAATTTTCCAAATACTCTTTTCGTTTACGGTAGTTTGTAATCTTCTTATCAAGCAATGACTGCTTACAGTTTTTGCACTTTTCATACAGCACTTTTCTCTCAACCTCTACTTCCTTAATCTTCATATGGCTTCTTGCATAAGCTGCATCCTGTTCTGCCTGTTTCTGCTTATGCAAAGCGGCATTTGCCTTATCGGTCATTTCCTCGTTTTCGAGCCTTAATCTTTCGTTGTCTTTCAGAATCCTGTCGCTCTCGTTCTGCTTCACGATATGCTCTGCCTGTCTGCGAATCTTTAATGACTGCTCCTGAAGCTGCGTCGTTTGCTCTTGCATCAGCACCTGCACGTTCTGCCATTCGGATAAGGTCGGAAGCTGCTGTAGTTCGCTCTCTAACGCTTGTATGGTCTGTGTCTTTTCCGTCAGTTCCGCCTGCATTTGCTCCATCTGTTCCAGCATTGCCAGCAGATCTGAGTCTCTGTAATCTCTCAAATCGTTCATAAATCTCTTTTCTCCTCTCTAAAGCTTCGTCAATTGTTCGTTTTCGTCGTTCAATTGCTGCACCAATGACTGCAACGAATTGATCTGTCTGTCCTTTTCCCTGATTACTTTCTCTGCCTGTGCCAAGTCCTGATTCGCCGCCTGCAGTTCCTCTGTAATCTCCAATATCAGTTCCTGCTGCTCTGTCATAAGTGCGAGCATCTCTTCCAGTATTGGAAGTTCGTTTTGCAATATTTCTTTCTCCATAGTGCATCCTCACTTTCATTAAATTGTCCTTTAGTTCCATCAGCCTTTTTCCTATTCCCAAAACAGTATCTTTCAGTTTGGAAATGATTTGGTTCAGCCGCTTTATTTCACGGTTAAGTTCCATCCGTTCCGAAACAATCCCCCTCCGTTCCATCTGTCTGGCTGCGTATCCCTCGTGAATCGTGGGAATCCGTTCAATGCCCTGTCGTTTAAAGCTCCTGTGGTCTATCTGATTCTCTGGTGCAATATACTGGTTGCACATATCCGCCCAGGAACTGCGCCACTTTTCAGCATTGGACTGACTATTCCAGTCATTGGACAGAACCGTAACACGTTTCCATAACTTCTCATTCCGCTTTCCAAGTTTCTGCAACCCAGTATTTTCATCCATCAGTGGAATCCGTTCTCCGTTTTCATCCAGCGCATAAGTTTTCTTTTCCTTTGGAGCCCAGCTTCCGTCTTCCTTGAATCCTCTGGTGGTCAACAGGATATGGGCGTGTGGATTTTGGTGCAAAACTGTTTTTCCATCCACATGCTTTTCGTGAATTGCCATATCCGCACACATTCCAGCGGAAGTGAAATTTTCTGCAATATAATTCCGCAAAAGTGTAATCTGGTCTTCCCTTGAAAGCTCAACCGGAAGTGCCACTTCAATTTCCCTTGCAAGCTGGGCATCCGATTTCTTTTCCACTTTCTGCACCTCGTTCCAGAGAATTTCCCGGTTCTGATATTCCTGTGGTGCATTGGCTGGGAGAAAAATTTCCGAATAGATTACACTGCTTTTCCTTGTGTAATCGTGCGTATATCCGGTTTCCTTTTCTTCCAATTTGACACCTGCCCGGTAAGCAGCTGCGGCAACTGCACCTTTTCCAGAGCTTCGGCTGACTATCTTAATGGAAAGATGAAAAATCGCCATCGTACCACCTCCCCGTATGATATTGAAAAACCGCATAGGCGGTTTTTGCTTTACCATTTTGCCGTATCCGGCACATAGCCGTCTGCAAGACCGCTCTCTGCGAAGAGTGCGATGCAACTGCACAAGTTGCTGTCATCCAAGTACACAACTTGGTCTGGCAGAAAGCCCCGCCGACGGAACGAGCCCGGCAAGCAAAGCGCAGACCGGTTGCCACCTGTGGCAAACTTATACAAGACAGGCTCTGCCTGTCTATAAGTGCGCCCTTCTCTCTAACGAGAAAAGGGAATTGCAAAAGCATTCCTGCCTCTGCAACTCCCAACATATAAAAAGAAGATACTGCGTTATTCATTCTCAGTTCCTTCTGTTTCACTGCCCGTATCCGGGCACTTTTCCATTGCTCTGGTAAAATATTTTCCATTTCGTTCCTGCTGATTTAGGAAATTCAAAAGACGCATCACATCTTCCTCCACCAGCGGACGATTCAGTACCTTTTCCACGGTTCCTCCAATCTGGCACAGCAGATGTGTACGTTTCTTGCGTTCCTCTGCTTTTTTCTGCTGTTTGAGCCGCTTCATCTGTGCCTGATACTGTTTCGCCTTTTCCATTACCTGCTCATACTGTATTTCCTTTTCAGAAATGCGTTCCTCAATACTTCTCTGTGTTCTAGCCATAAGATTGTTCCTCCTTTTAAACTGCTTCTGCTTCATCAGTAGCTGATGAAATTTCGTCCGTAAGTGCCACCATACCCATCAGGTGTAGCAGTTTATCCGCTACGGTATCCGTTGTGTCTTCTTCGAAATGCACATTGACACGATAGGTGGTGTTTCCAATTCTTTTTGTAAAAGTGCCGGTACACTTTTCACCATTCTGTTTCTTCTCCATAAAAACCCTCCATTCCTTCAATAAACAATTGATAATCGAACACTTGTTTGCTATAATAAATGCATAGCAGTTGGGGCACGAATGGAAATGTGAATCATTCCTTTTTTCATTTTCGTTTTCTC
>OLVW01002836.1_pt1 | contig 11811 bp, 10 predicted proteins | sample 1673301 | NCBI WGS metagenome assembly OLVW01 (sample SAMEA3178941, study PRJEB25190) | human gut metagenome
GAATATCCTCCTCTGTTTTGCAAGCGCGTTTTCTTGCTCTGTTCTGCTGATACAATTCCTGCTGACGTTCAGAGATTTTCTCTACATCCCGCTCGCCCAGAACCTGATAAGTCACAAGCCCCTCCACTGTTTTGATATTGTTATTCACAAGGAAAAGATACTGTTCCTGCAGCTGATTCATACGCTCCAGCTCCTTCGCAAGATATGCAGAATGCTTATCAAATCGACGCTGTTCCACCATTCTTGCCTGATAAATTCTGCGGTAATACTTCATCTGAAAATCTGTTATGCCACGTTTATGAATTGCCACAGTATTACCCACAACAAATACAGGACGGGTAAAAGGCATATCCAGGTAAAATCGGAATTTTTCTTCCGAAAAGCGTTCATCCAGCTTATCCAGTTCATGATACCATTTACCACCCGGAACCTTTACCGAAAGGTACTTTCCATACTCAAACTGATACCCGATTCTCTTCATCAGGAATATAAAATGGTCAAAGCTTCCCGCCTGACTCTGGCAAAACTCTGCATCTGCCAGAATCATTTTGCGAAAACATTGTTCACGCTCCCATTCCTTCCTTGATAAATTTTTAGGCTCTTTTACATACTCTGCTGGCACAATAGACAGTCCGTACTCTTTACAGAGTCTGTTTGTAATCGGCTGCATACGGTGCTTCCATTCCCCTTTTTTACACTCATGCTTCATCCCCGTTTCAAAACTGACGCTATTAAAAACAATATGCCCATGCATATGCTTTTTATCATTATGAACCGCATATACTGCCTCATATTTATCCTTCAGGTATTCCTGTGCAAAACGTGCCACGATGTCCAGTGCCTGTTCCTCTGTTGCTTCTCCCGGTGCAAAGGAAATGATAATATGATATCCCTGTCGCTTATTTGTTTTTCCGAAAGTAACCTTCGTATCCATCATCTGCTCAAAGGCTGTATCCGGCAGGCAGTTTATACTGCCCACCAGAACATTTTCCTCTGTTTTCTCTGGATTCTGAATATACGAAAGAGCATTCTTAAGATGTGCCGCTGGGTTCCCGGTATGTGCCTCATTCAGGCACTGTATCTTAGTGATTGCCATACCGTAAGCACCTCCCTCATCAGCCTTTTTACATCCTCCAAATCCTGCTTAACAGCAAGGATATCCCTCGTGTAACCATATCCCTGGGTATTTACTACCTTCGCAATCTGATTCACATTGGTAGCAATTCCTGTTATCTGTCTGATAAAATTCCCTCTGTCTGTCGCAAAAGATGCATCCACATTTCCGCCGCCACGCACCAAGTTGCGCAGGTATTCACTGATATTCATTCCAGACTTTTTTGCCCCCTCTTCCAACAGTCGCTTATCTTCCTCCGACAACTTAAAAGAAACCTTATATAGCTTTTTGTCAGACCTATATCTTCTGTTTCCATCTGCCATACACATAACCTCCAATTCTCAAAATTAATTGCATCACAATCTCACTTACCATGCTCATGGCTGCGACCTCCTTTTTTTATTCTTCTTTAGAACCTGCTTCTGTTGCTGTTCACTTGTTTTGCACCTCATACTCCGTGCTCGGTGTATTTGTCGCTCACAGTATTCATTCTCATGCAAGCATGCCCTGAATACTGTTCACTTCCTTTGCAAGATTCGGGAAAGGTCGGACCTTTCCCCGAAAAAAATATAATTGCTAACCACAATTACCATTTTTTCATCTTGGCAGGAGCTCCTGCACCCGATATATAGCTCAAAATATGTGCCAAAATACCGACAGCAAACCATCCGCCAACTGGCGTCAGTTTGCAGTCAGATATATTTATTTTATATATGAATGACGTCAATCTGCCGTCATTTAGGATTCCATTGTCGTCAATTCGACGTCACTGCCACATCTTCCTAATCATCATTCAGACCTTTTAGGAAATTAAATGTCTGACTTGGAAGAATGACTTCATCATCAGGGACAGATGCCGTATTATCATCCTGTGGAGCATCATGCGTTGATACTAAAGCAGGTGTTGGTGATGCTGGTGTTTCCGCTGTGGCAACTCTCGCCTCACACTCTGCCATCAACTTCTCCATTTCCGGCTTCAATGCCCTGGCAACTTCTTCCGCAAGCTTTTTTACATCAATCTCTTGCTTATAAGACGCCCTAACCTCTTCCGCCTCTCCATACACTTCTTGATAAGCCAGTTCAATGCCACGTTTGATAAGCTCCGTCTGATTTGAAAAGCTTCCATCCACAAGCATCCTGTCCAGTTTTTTCAGAATATTTGCATCCGACTGGCGGTCCACATAGAGACGGCAGCCAAGCCGCCTCTCTCTAAATCCCATTACCATGTGTACCACCTGCCTTTATGCCATCTGTTTTGCAAGAAACTCATAGCCCTTTGCATTGGCTCTGACATCCGTCACATATGAAATGTTATCCCCATGTTTTCCAAATCTCTCCATTGCCTTTGCTCCGCCACCCACATAAATAATGTTGGTAAATTCCGTATCGTGCCCGTTCTCTTTCAGAACTCCTTCCACTCTTGCAACAAACTTTTCAAGCGCCTCGTCCATAATCCTTGCATACTTTTCCGGATAATTTCCGCCAAGATTGCTGATATAATCTGTAATCACATTCTCCGAAATCTCTTTTCCAAAAACCTCACTGCTTCTGCTCTTGATTTCCTGAATAACAGAAATCATGGACTCCGTGAAGGTCTCACATTTACTTTCCACTGGAACACCATCCTTCACATGCATGATATCAATCGTCCAGGAACCAACATCAACAATCAGATATTCACCCTTCATACTACCAAGCCTGTCTGCCACTGCTGCATAACACTGTGGAAAAGCCATCACATTTACAATAGTAAACTCATATGCCACATCCTCAAATTTAAAATGCACCGGCTGATTTCCACGTTTCAGATATTTCACGAACTGCTTTCTTACCGTTGCAAACTGTTTTAAAGGAAGTCCGACTCCAAGCACCACTCCGGCACCATTTGGAATATTCCCTGACTGACATTCCTTTGCCAGTGCCGCAAGTGTCAACAGATAATAATCATCATCTGCAAGTTTACTGTCCTTCACACTGTTACGCTTTTCTCCAATCTTATAAAATGCTCCATCATAAACCAGTGTATTAGCCTGGAAGGTAGGCTTTACAGCCTGCCTTTCCACACCATTCTCAAACACATGGTTTGATGTTTTCATTAAATGATTCCCGTGGTCAATTCCCACATAATAAATTCTATTTTCTTCCATAAACTCATGCCTCCATTCTCTGCGTCTCCGCCTGTTCAAACGCAATATTCTCCTTTGCACGTTCCAAACGTACACGCTTGTTGTAATCAATTGTTGCAAACAAATCCTCTGTTACAATCTCATCTGCTGTCATTGCCGCCTGCATGTTTTCCTGAAATGTTACCTGAAATCCTTTTTCTTCCAAAGTATCCAAACCAATTCCTCTCACCTTGTTTATTCCCTGTAAAACAGTGTCATACAGTTGCCATGCATAATTCTCATATTCTGCTGCCTTATCCAAAAGCACTCCCTGCATAAAATACTTGTTATACAGATAACGGTCATTCTCCATCAAGGCTCTGAGATAACGATGTCCGTATTTTCCAAGACTTGCATAACTCTCTGGCTCCGACTCTCCAAGAATCGGATAATACAATCCATCCACCTCTTTGTACTTAATGCCACACATTTCTGCAATTGTAGGTGTTGCAGTCACCTTTGCTTTTTCTTCCATAAAAGCTCCTTTCCGCGCTTTACGCTGTTAAAATATCGTTTTTTACCTTGACGCCGGCCCGCGGAGAGTTACTGCCCTCAAATAATCTGCAATGCAGAAAATCCTCCTTTCTCATTGCCTCTTGCGAAGCTATGTATAAATGCTGCCCACACCTGACAGTTAAATTATCTGTAACGCCAGAACACACAAAAATCACCATTCCATCCTAATCAACTGCTGCTCTGGCAAACACAAGAAATACTCTTGCAACCAGCCCAAACACTAATAATGTCAGCTTCGCCAATCCCAGTACACACCGAAGCATTAACAACGCCATCCATACCATAGCCTTTAAAACATTCAGTAAAACTCTGCCAACAAATTCTAAAATCATAAATTCAACTCTCCTTTCCACCCATCGGGAGCCACCCGAAAAAAGGGTATAAAAAATAAGACCATATTGACTTCAATATGGAACCGATTAAATCTTCGATTCTTTGTGTCAATTTAGTCCTATCAGTAAAAATACCTGTTAAGTTTTCCCATCCGGAGCCAATCCGGACATTTATCACACGGAAACGTCTAGGACAAGGCTTCCGAAACCCTTGTAAATCCTGGGTTTCTTCCACCTGTCACAAATATATCACGTTCCCCTGTCGCCGATATAAGAAGTGCCCTGTCCTCTCCTTCTTCTAAAATCTTCTTAAGATTTGTAATAAATCCAATCTGCATGCTGTTTGGCTTAAGCTTATATTTTTCAAGCGATACAACATTATCAATCCTCGCAATATCTCTCTGATGTTTAATAATTTCATATTGTTCTTTATAATTTCCATAAAATTCATTAAAATCTAAGGCATAACTAGAATTCCATAATCTATTAAATTCTTCAACTATTTCCTTCGCTATCTTCCCTTGCTGCATTGATACAAGCTTAGTATTCCACTCATGATTGCTGGTAAGTGCTGCACTTGTTATATTGGAACTTCCAATGATAATACGATATACTTCATCTGTTTTAAAAATATATCCTTTTGTATGAAATCCTTCATCTGCCTCTTGTACGTCATACATTTTTAATGTAATATTTGATAATCCATTAAGCTTCTCCAACGCTTTAGGCTCACTAAAATTCAAATAATTAGTTGTGAGAATTTCTCCTGGAATATTTTTCTTTTCCAAATCTTTAAATGTCTGAAGTAATGGTGTGATTCCGCTCATAGTAATAAATGCAACACTGATCTGAAACTTATCACATCTTAACAGCTCATCTTCAATCGAAGATAAAACTTTCTTACCAGATTTATAATTATTCGATACAAACTGAGGACAATAAAAACTGTCAGAAGCAACAGAACCATCTATATATGCAGTTTCTAATCCTAATCGTAATTCATTTATTTTATCCATATTGATGACATCCATTCAATTAATATTTATTGTATCTATTATATTATTTATTGTAATATGTTGCAATGAAAGTATCCGTTTTTTGAAGTATCCTCAACATGTTCTGATAACTTTCACCCTGCAAAACCAGATAATTAATCATAATATCTACATCAACTCTTTCCCACATGACCTTCAATGGGTATCATATAAGTATCACGATAAAAAAAAAGCCCCATAAATGGCTTGTTTACGCCATTTATGAAGCTCTGTTTACTATTCAAACTCAATCGTTCCAGGTGGCTTACTCGTCAAATCATAGAATACACGGTTTACCCCGCGTACCTCGTTGATGATTCGGCTCATTACTGTTTGCAGTACTGCAAATGGAATCTCTGCACTTTCGGCGGTCATGAAATCGACGGTATTTACGGCGCGCAGTGCAACTGCGTAGTCGTAGGTTCTCTCGTCGCCCATTACTCCAACGGAACGCATATTGGTCAGGGCTGCGAAATACTGGTTCGGCATCCAGGATGGAGCTTTGCCATTTTCTTTCTTGTAAGCAGCTACTGCCTTGTCCACTTCTTCCCGGTAGATGGCATCGGCATCCTGTACAATGCGGACTTTCTCAGCATTGACTTCACCGATGATTCGGATACCAAGACCCGGGCCCGGGAATGGCTGACGGAATACCAGATGCTCCGGAATTCCAAGCTCAAGACCGGCTTTACGAACCTCATCTTTGAAGAGGTTACGCAATGGCTCGATGATTTCCTTGAAATCAACATATTCCGGAAGACCACCTACGTTATGGTGGGATTTGATGACAGCGGATTCTCCGCCAAGACCACTTTCTACCACATCTGGATAAATGGTTCCCTGTGCCAGGAAATCAACGGCTCCGATTTTCTTTGCTTCTTCCTCAAAGACACGGATAAATTCTTCACCGATAATTTTACGTTTTGCTTCCGGCTCTGTTACTCCGGCAAGCTTGTTATAGTAACGCTCCTGGGCATTTACACGGATGAAGTTTAAGTCAAACTGACCGTTCGGTCCAAATACATTTTCCACTTCATCTCCCTCGTCTTTACGAAGAAGGCCATGGTCAACAAATACGCAGGTAAGCTGCTTTCCGATTGCTCTGGATAAAAGACCTGCTGCCACAGAAGAATCCACTCCGCCGGACAATGCCAGAAGCACTCTTCCGTTGCCGACTTTTTCACGGATTTCCTTGATGGTATTTTCCACAAAGGAATCCATTCTCCATGTTCCGGCACAGCCACAGACACCACGTACGAAGTTGTGGAGCATCTTGGTTCCCTCTTTGGTATGGAGTACCTCCGGGTGGAACTGGATGGCATAGAGATTTTTTTCACGGTTTTCTGCGGCTGCCACCGGGCAGTCTGCAGTATGTGCTACGATTTCAAAACCAGGTGCTGTCTTTGAAATATAATCAAAATGGCTCATCCAGCAAATGGTCTTTTCTTCTACATTCTGGAATAATGGTGAATTCTTATCTACCATTACTTCTGTCTTACCATATTCGCGAACCGGTGCTTTTTCTACCTTGCCGCCCAGCACATGCATCATGAGCTGTGCGCCATAGCAAAGTCCTAAAACCGGAATACCAAGTTCAAAAAGCTCTTTGCTGTAAGTCGGTGAATCTGCCTCATAACAACTATTTGGGCCTCCGGTCAGGATAATTCCCTTCGGGTTCATCGCTTTGATTGTCTCGATATCCGTGCGGTAAGAATATATTTCACAATATACATTGCATTCACGGACACGTCTTGCAACCAGCTGGTTGTACTGTCCGCCAAAATCAATGACAATAACTTTTTCCTTATCCATGGACGTTTTTCCTCCTAATTTTTGCTGAGACTCGCCCAGCGTCTAAATTTTATTATAGTTGAGCCACCCTGGAAAGACAAGCCCTATTTTGTTTTCGCAAGATATTCTGAGTTGTTATTTGGGGCAGCACATAATTCTTTATTATATGGAAATACTCCCTGTATGCGTAAAGATTATCTGATTAAATCCATCACACAATATATTTTCTTTTTCTTTCTGGGCGCATTCCTTGGATACCTGTGGGAAGTGCTGCTTTTTTATGTGCAGGATGGCACTTTCTGTAACCGTGGCTTTCTCTATGGTCCATGGCTTCCGGTCTATGGTGTAGGGGCTGTCCTGATGCTGCTTATTTTAAGACGCTTTCAGAAGCATCCGGTCAAAGTCTTTTTTCTTGCAGTGCTTCTCGGCTCTTTCGTAGAACTTTTTATCGGATGGTTCCTCGCCCAAGTTTTCCACCTGCGTTACTGGGATTATCACGATTATCCACTGCAGCTTGGCGGTTATATCTGTCTTTATTCTGCACTGGGATTCGGCATCGCCGGTGTGCTCTGGGTCTGTGTGTTTGCGCGGATTGCCTCCCATTTATGGAAAAAAATGCCAGTACCCCTACAACGCATTTTTCTTACGCTGCTGATACTGGCATTTCTTTTTGATTGCGCCGCCGCACTGATTTTTCCCAACGCCGGGCACAATATTACGTTTTCTTAATTCTATTCTTCCATTTCAACCATGGTTGGATACGAGGCAATAGCTCCGGCTTTCTGCACACTCTTCGCACAATACCGGTTAGAAAAATCAAGGTATACTGCCATCTTATCCGAAGTCAGTTCCGGCAAATCTGCTTCCGTCACACCATCTGCATAGAGTTGATACAGGAAGGAGCCGATAAATGCATCCCCGGCTCCGGTGGTATCTACCGCCTTTACCTTCTTTCCCTTGCTTTGTGCGTTTGCTTTTTTCGTATAGCACTCTGCTCCATCTGCTCCCCTGGTATAAATGAGAAGATGAACATTTCCCACGAAAAGCTTTTCTTTTGCTGCCTCAATCGAATCCTCTCCGGTCAGGAAATAAAGTTCCTCATCCGAAAGCTTTAATACATGTGCCAATGGGAGGAATTCCAGCACTGCTTTCTTTAAATCTTCCAGATTTTCCCAGAGTGCAAACCTGAGATTTGGATCAAAGCTTATAATTGCACCAGCCTCTGTTGCAGCTTCTATTGCCTTTTTATGTGCTTTCTTCATTGGAAAATCTCCCAGTGAAACGGAGCAGAAATGCAATGCATAGGCATCCTTAAACCAATCCGCTTCTACTTTTTCTTTTGAAAAAAGCATGTCGGCTCCCGGTTTTCGGTAAAAAGAAAATTCCCGGTTTCCATCTTCCTTTAAAGCCACAAAGGCAAGAGAGGTATTTGCCTCTTTTGTACGAAGTACATGACTGGTTCCAATTCCGTTTTCTTCCAATGCTTCTTCAATTTTATTGCCAAAAGGATCATCTCCAAGCTGCGTTATCATCTCAGATTTACCACCAAGTCTGGTAAATGCACCGCAGACATTCGCCGGTGCACCACCTACTTTCGGGCAGAATCCCAAGACATCTTTCATAGGTCTGCCACTTTCCTGTGGAATAAAATCAATCAGTGCTTCTCCGATTGCATACAGTTTTTTCTCCATCTGATCTGCCTTCCTCTTTTCACCATTTTCTAACTATGTTCAATGGTAAATGTTTTCTTCACAAGGTCTGCCTTTAATACTGCATAGTCTGCTCCGCTGCTTCTTCGAATCTCAAGCAGTCCCTCTTCCGGAAGTTCTACCGCAATATCACCTTCCACATCAAATGCCGGATGGCTGTTGCGGAATTCCATTAATTCCAAAAGTTTCTTTACCACCGGACGCTCTACTTCTTTTGCAATCTCTTCCTTCGAATAATAGTGGCGGTTAATATTTCTGCCTTCTTTCGTTGCTTCCAGAAGCTCCAGGTCATTGCATCCTGCCAGCATGCCTACATAATAGACCTGCGGAATTCCCGGTGCAAAGAACTGGATTGCACGGGCAAGAAGATAAGCATCATCCTGATTTCCAAGTGCAGAATAGTAAGTCGTATTCACCTGATAAATATCAAGGTTATTGTAGGCTGCCGTATTGTAGATTTTCTTGACATTCGCTCCTTCGGAAAACATCATTTCCTTTGTTCGGTCAATTTCTTCATCCGGCATCAGATCTTTCACATCCACAATTCCGATTCCATCATGGGTATCTAACGTGGTAAACTGATGCTTCGGACTCATTTCCAGCCATTTCTTAAGATAAGTTCCCTTTCCAAAGTAAAGGGCATTCAATACCAACACCGGAAGTGCAAAATCGTAAATCCAGAAATTCTGATTGGCAATTTTCATCTGAATACTGTAATGTTCATGAATTTCCGGCAGAATTATCACATCATGTTTCTTTACGATTGCTTCAATTCGATGCAGGAGATTCCAGATTTCCGGTTCTACAAAGAAACAGCTTGTATTCGCTTTCTTAACGGCATAAGCAAATGCATCCAGCCGGATAATGGAAGCATTTTTACTGCACATCAGTTCCAGTGTATCTTCGATAAATTTCTGAACAGCTTCGGATTCCACATTTAAGTCAATCTGTTCTTCTCCAAAGGTGCACCAGACCTTCTCGCTGCTTCCATCAGCAAAATCTGCATCAATATAAGGTGCTCTTGGTTTCCTTTTATAAATCAAATCTACCTGTTCTTCTGTCGGTTCTCCGTTTTCCCAGAAATCCTTGTATCGGATGAAGAAATCCTTATATTCCGATGCATCCTTTTTCTCTAAGAAATCTTTAAAATACGGAGACTGTCTGGAAATGTGGTTGACCATAAAATCAAACATCAGATAGTATTCTTCTCCGATTTTGCGTACATCTTCATAGGTTCCAAACTGCTCGTCTACCATGTCATAACGCATCGGTGCAAATCCCCTGTCTGCCGAGGACGGAAAGAACGGAAGAATGTGTACGCCACCTACCGCCTTATGAAAATAAGTTTCTAACATTTCTTTTAATTCAGAAAGATTTTTTCCAAGGCTGTCTGCATAAGTGATCAGCATAATTTTATTTGTCAGTTTCAAGCTTCTTCCCTCCTTTTAACGTAAATGTAAATTCATATTTTCCCGGCTGTTCCATCCGGTACTGCGGATGTGGTTTGGAAAGCCAGCTATCGTCGCCGCCAACTCCCATCTGATGGAGAGACGGACGGAGAATCGTATATTCACTATCCGGCAGCTCGTAAAGATGTCTGGCATTTTCCAGCTCATGCGGTGTATAAGGCAACGCCGATAAATCCATTTCTTCTGCACTAATCCGGAGTCCATAACCATTCTCATCTTCGATTACTGCTTCTCTGACACCACTGCGTCCGCCACTTTCCTGCGGAGCCAGATATTCTGACAGATTTTCCTTTACGGAAAAATGAAATTTTCCAAGTCTGCTGCCCTGACGGCGGTCCCAGTAATTTTCTTCCGGACCGTATCCATAGTAAGTTACTTTATCATATTGCTCCGGGATTCGAAGCAGCATACCAAATTCCGGCATTTCATGGGTCTTGATCTTCTCATCGGCTTCATATTCCATATGGATGGTGAGTGCTCCGTCTTTTCTGATACCATAAGTCACCCTGCACTCATTTCCCGGGATGTTCTCTGCCACATCAAAGAGACGGTATACATAAGAAATTTCTGCACCATCCTTTGTTTCTTTCAGCTCTGCCGGCATTGCTTTTGCATACATACTGGCTGTCTTCCAGCATCCGCAACGCAGCGGCATTCCACTTCCTTTGTCATTGTCTGTCGGTGCCCGCCAGAAATTCGGCCTTGGAACGGATACGATAAATTCTTTCTCTTCTACCTGATAAGAGGTCAGTCCGCCACCTTCCTTTGCAAAAAGCATTTTTATATTACCTGCTCTCACACCGATATTCATAAGTCCATCAACCAGCTCAAAATCTTCTGCTTCTCTGATTACTTCTTCCGGAGCTTCCTTTTTTCCTGCATACTGACCAAAGGCAAGCTCATATCCGGCTTTCGCCCACGCAGTATCTTCTTTGGTAAGTAAGGAGGCGGTCACCGTAAATTCTCCGGCTATCTTAAGCCCCTTGGAAAGGCTGCTGATATCTATCGCCTCTTCTTCCTGTGGTGCTGTATGAAGCTCATAAGTGTTCTCTGCACATACACCGTCTTTTGTTGCAACGACAACTTTTAATACATAATTTTTCAGAGAAATAAATAAATTTTCGTTTTTAACAATAACCTTTGTTTCCTCCGGCAAAAGCTTTACACTCTGATACTGGAATTTTACCTCCTGCATCTTTGGAGTCACCTTGCGGTCAGCATAGAGAAGTCCGTTTCCACAGAAGGTTCCATCATTCGGACGGTCTCCGAAATCTCCACCGTAGGCTAAATATCTCTCGCCCTTTTCATTGGCAAGATAAAAGCTCTGGTCAATAAAATCCCAGATAAATCCACCCTGAAAACGCGGGTATTTGTTGACATAGTCCCAAAATTCCTTGAAATTTCCGTTGCTGTTGCTCTTTGCATACGCATATTCGCACATGATGAACGGGCGGAGATCGGAATCGTCTGCCATCACATCCTCAAGCCAGCTCATCGTCGGATACATTGGGCAGATAACGTCGGAAATATTATTCTTCGGGTTGCCGGACTCATACTGAACGTATCTTGTTTTGTCGTATTCGCGGATCCAGCCGTGCATCGCGGCATGATTCGCCCCGGCACCGGATTCATTTCCAAGGGACCACAAGACGATGGAAGGATGGTTTTTATCACGCAGTAC
>OLVW01002837.1_pt1 | contig 11811 bp, 9 predicted proteins | sample 1673301 | NCBI WGS metagenome assembly OLVW01 (sample SAMEA3178941, study PRJEB25190) | human gut metagenome
AAGCCCCACTGCTGATACAACTAAATTTACATCTGCTTGTGCTGATCTTTGCAGTGTTTCTAAGTCATCTCCCATTGCCCATGAGGACATCACTTCCCATCCGCATTTTTGCAGATTTTGTTTTAATATTTCTACATTTTCCTGTGGCCCAAAATCAAGAGGGGTTACTCCTAACAGATTTACAGCTTTTGAAGTAGAATCTTTTTGATCTTGTTTCTCTGGATCTTTTACAAAACGTTTTGCGATTTCTTCCAATGCGATCCCTGCTCCATACACATAATCATTCATGCCATTCGTTGGCACTGAAAATGTTGGAATCCCGGTTTCTGCCTCGATCACATGGGCAATTGCAGGGAAATCTGTTCCATTCATAAATGGAATTGGTGAACCTGCTAATGCGATAAATTTTGGATGCAGTTGTTTGGCTGCATGCTCAATATCATCAATAAATTTTTGAACTGTGTTATAATTATTTATGTCAAAATCAATATACATTTCTTTTTTAATCCAGCCATTTTTTGATTCAATAACTGGATTATCAGTTGGTGTACCAGCTCTAGACATAGATCTAGTAACCATATAAGATTTAAATATATTGTTAAATGACACTGAGGAATATACTGAACCTTGATCTGTGTGAACGATAGTTTCAAGTTCTTTATATCCTCTTTTTATTTTATTATTTAACATATCATTTAAAGCTTCACGATGATTTATGATTCCATTACCATGCATTGAATCTCTTACATCATAACCAACAATTTCATTATTAAAAACATCTAAATAAAATGTCCAATCATATTTTCTTTTCCTAAACCAAAACGTAGTTGTATCTGATACAATTTTCTCAAAAGGTCTTGTTGTATTCCAATTACCACATATTTGGTTAGAATATTTAATCGACTCTTCACCAGGTTTCTTATACTTATAATGTCTTGTTTTAGATTTTATATTTAACAATTTACATACTTTATGTACCAAATTGTCTGATACAATCCAGCCAGTTTCCCGTCTTATAATTGCATTTATTCTATGATATCCATAACTTGGTTTTCTTGTGTGAATATCTTTTATCAAAATTCCTAAATCTTTTCTATTTAATTCATAGTTATTTAAATTTTCTTTATTTTTAAGCCATTTATAATAACCGCTTCTAGATACTTTCATAATTAAACATAAGGATTTTATATTAAATTCTTTGCTTAATAATTCAATTATTTCATATTTTATTTGGGTTATTTCGTGTATTTTACAATTGTACCATCTCCTTTCATTAGGTATCCTTTTTTTAATAATTCGTTCTCAATTCTCAACTTCATATTTTCATATTCTAAATGTTCTTCTTTTGTAAGATTTTTTCTTCTGGAATATTTCATTAGTGGATTTCCAGGCTTCTTTTTGGCTTTTAAACCATCGTAACCATTTTCCTTATATGACTTAATCCAACGGTGTAACATACTATTACTAACACCTGTATTTTTACCTGTTTGTGCTAAGCTAATTTCTAAATCAATAATTGGTTTGATTACATTATATTTTTCATCAGCTGTCCATGTTTTAAATTTTTGACCTTTCTTTGCCATATTTTTACCTCCTATTTCTATTTTAACAAAAGAAAAAGCAAACACATTCTTTTTGTGTCTACTTTTATCTTACAACTTCATTTTTCTTTAGTTTCTTCTTTTGCTTTTTCTTTCTTTTTATCATGATTCCATATTATATTAGTTTTTAATATTAGTAATAAAATTAATACAAATAATATAGCATATATAACCATACCATAAATATTGCTACCAAGCATACTATTACCAACAGCGTATACAATAGAAGCTGAAGCAAATAGTAAATCAACTATATATATTATAATTACTGTCTTTTTTTGAGATAACTTTAATTTTAACAATTGATGATGTAAATGATTTTTATCAGGTTCTCCAAGTGGCTTATGATTAATAAGTCTTCGAAGAATCGCAAATAAAGTATCAAGTATAGGAATAGCAAGTAAAAGTATAGGTATAATAAATGAAGTCAAAGTTACATTTTTAAATCCTAACAATGCAATAACCGCAATTATATAACCTAAAAACATACTACCAGAATCACCCATAAATATTTTTGCTGGATTAAAATTATGTACTAAAAATCCAAGTGTACTGCCAAGCATTATAAATGTTAATATAATATCAAGACCATTAGAATTATTAAGAAGCATTGCTATTATACCAATAGTTAAGAAATATATACTAGCAATACCCGAAGATAAACCATCTAAGCCATCAATTAAATTAATACAGTTTATAATAGCTACGATAAATATTATTGTTATAGGATATGCAAGTATTCCAAAATTCAAATATAATCCAAATGCTGAAATATCTTTTAATAATATACCACCATATAATGGTATTATTGAAGCTCCTACTGTTTGAGCAAGTAACTTCCATTTAGCAGGTACTGGTTTTATATCATCAAATATACCAGTAACCAATATTATAAAACTACCAATAAGTATTGCATTCATTTGTACCGAATGAATACCAAATAACATATAGCCAAGTAAAAAGCCAGCATATATGCCAAGACCACCTAATCTAGGAATAGGTACCTTATGTACTTTTCTTTCATTAGGCATATCAAGTGCTCCAATAAAATTAGCCATCTTTTTTACAACAGGAACAAATAAAGCAGTAAATAAAAATGTTGTTCCTACCATTAGTAAAACTCTTTTTATATCCATAATTATATACAACTCCTTAAATCAAATTACATCTATATTATATAATATATTTATATATTAATCAATAAAAGAGCAAAAAAAAGAATAGTCTATTTGCTATTCTTAACATAATTATATGAATCTTTTACCATATCTTCGATGTTATAAGCGCAAGACCAATCTAGTACATCTTTAGCCTTACTAGCATCAGCGTAGCAGGATGCTATATCTCCATCTCTTCTACCTACTATTTTATATGGAACATCGATATTATTAAATTTCTTAAAAGCTTCAACAAGTTCTAATACACTATAACCATTACCAGTACCTAGATTAAATGCATCAATACCATTATTATTAAGTACCCAATTAAGTGCCTTAATATGACCTTTAGCCAAATCAACAACATGAATATAATCTCTAACACCAGTACCATCTATAGTATCATAATCATTACCAAATACAGATAATTCTTTTAATTCTTTATTAGCTACTTTAACTATATAAGGCATCAAATTATTAGGAATATCATTAGGATTTTCACCTATTAAACCACTCTTATGTGCTCCAATTGGATTAAAATATCTAAGTAAAGCAATATTCCAAGTATTATCAGAAACATATAAGTCATTTAATATTCTTTCAATCATAATTTTAGTTTCACCATAAGGATTAGTAGCATGAGTAACATCAAAGTTTTCTTTAATAGGTAAACTCTTCGGAGTACCATATACTGTAGCACTTGAAGAAAATACTATATTTTTAACATTATGTTCATTCATTACTTCACATAAAGTAAGTGTACTATCAATATTATTTCTATAATACATAAGAGGTTTCTTTACCGATTCACCTACAGCTTTATATCCAGCAAAATGAATTACAGCATCAATCTTATTATCATTAAATATCTCTTCTAATAGTTTTTTATCACATACATCACCCTCATAAAAAATAACATCTTTTCCTGTAATTTTTTTAATATTTTCCAAAACTTGTGCTTTACTATTTGAAAAATTATCAATTATCACAATTTCTTTTCCTGCATTTAATAATTCTACTGCTGTATGACTCCCTATATAGCCTGCTCCACCTGGTAATAATACTGCCATATATATCAACCTCTTCCTATATTTTATCTAATTCTTGGCCATTTTTTGTATCTTTAACCATATATCCTTTTTCTTTTAATAAATCTCGTATTTCATCAGATTTTTTCCAATCTTTCTGATCTCTAGCCACTTTTCTTTTTTCTAATAATCCCAAAATTTCTTCTGGTATCTCTCCATTATTACTTTCTTGCATAACATCTATTTTTAATCCTAAAACAGTATCAAACTTCATTAACAATTTTGCCACATTAGGATTTTTCTTTTCAAATTTTGCAGTTTCCCACACATAACTCATCGCTAATGGCATATTCATATCATCATTTATAGCCTTATGGAAATTTTCTTCTATATCTGATAATTTTCTAATATCTACATCTCCTAATTCATCATTTCCATGTAAATGTATTTGATATGCATTTCTTAATCTTTCTAATGATTTTGCTGCCGAGTCTATACCTTCCCATGTAAAATTCAATTTATTTCTATAATGGCATGAATAGCAAAATAGTTTGTAAACAAGCGGATCATAACCTTTATCCTTAATATCTTTTAGCAAATATACATTTTTTAAACTCTTTGACATTTTACCACCATTTATAAGTAAGTATTCTCCGTGTAACCAGTAATTTGCAGGAATCTTTCCTGTTCTACCTTTACTTTGTGCTATCTCATTTTCATGATGTGTTGGAATTAAATCAATGCCACCTGTATGTATATCAAATTGTTCTCCTAAATATTTTAATGACATTGCTGAACATTCTATATGCCATCCTGGATAACTTGGTCCCCATGGACTATTCCATTTCATTAAATGATTTTTAGGTGCTTTTATCCATAGTGCAAAATCATAAGGATTTCTTTTTTCTTCATCTACTTCAACTCTTGCACCAGCTTTTTGATCATTCAAATTCAAATTAGATAAAATTGGATACTTATCCAATTTTGAAATATCAAAATATATTGCTGTTGAAGTCTCATATGCATAACTTTTTTTTACTAAAAATTCAACATATTCTAACATTTCTGGAATATGATCTGTAGCTTTACACACAATCTCTGGAGTTTCAATATTTAAATCTTTTAAATCATTAAAAAATAATTGAGTATAATGCTCTGCTATTTCGAGAGGAGTTTTATTTTCCTCTCGTGCAGATTTTATCATTTTATCTTCTCCTTCATCACCATCTGAGACCAAATGTCCAACATCTGTAATATTCATTGCATGCTTTATTTTATATCCATTATATCGTAACACTCTTCTTAATACATCTTGGAATATATTTGTTCTCATGTTTCCAATTGTCGCATCTTTATAAACAGTTGGTCCACATGAATATATACGTACCTCATCTTTTCTAATTGGCTTGAATTTTTCTTTTTGTTTCGTTAATGTATTAGTAAAATAAATATCCATGTAATATCCTCCTTTTTTTATACTACTCTATAGTATCATTTTTGGGTTTTTCAGTATTAGTATTTGTTTCTGTGTTTGTTTTGTTTGTTTCTGTATTTGTATTTGTTGTTGTATTTGTTGCCGTTGGTTTTGTAGTTGTTGTATTAGTTACTGTATTTTCCACTGGTTTTTCAGTCTGTTTTGGAGTTTCTGTTGGTTTTGTATGTATTGTACATGTTTCCGTTATCTTTCCTCCAGCTGTTTTTGAGCCACCTGTTGTATTCCATAAATTTAATGCTTCTTTTGGCACAGTTCCTCCATATGCACTATTTCTAGTTTGTGGACAATATTGAGTAGCTAACTTTCCTGATTCTGTACATATTTTTTGTACCCCATGACCTTCACACTTTTCTGGTAAATTATCTTGTGCAAATGTTTCTGTATATGTATCTGTACAACTTGTTGTTGCCAAACATCCTGTTTTTCTGCAAACTGTTGCTTGTGTAATTCCAGATGGTGTATTAAAGTTTGCATTTGCAAGTTTTTTGTGTATTGTTTTCATTACTGATGACCATATTTGACCAGCTGGATTTGTTCCACTATACCTAACTTCTTCTGGACTATCATATCCAAACCAAACTGCTGCTGAATAATATGGTGTCATTCCACATAACCATCTATCTTTAGAATCATCTGTTGTTCCTGTTTTTGCACATGTTTCAATACCTGTTATATCACAATATGTTGCAGTTCCACCACTTTTTACTGGCTCTTCTGTAATTGATCTAGTCAAATATGCAACTTGCTCTGAAAATACTTTTTTCTGTTCTTGTTTTGGTGTTAATACAACATTTCCACTAGAATCTGTTACTTTTGTATAGAATGTTGGTGTAATATATACCCCATCATTTGCAATTGTACCATATGCTGCAGCCATTTCCAATGGACTTATACCATGTGTTAATCCACCTATTGCTAAAGGTAATTCATTATCACTTTTATTATCTAAAGATGAAATACCCATTTTTTCTAAATATTCTATTGACTTTTTAGGTGTTAACTCTTTCATAATCTTTACTGCTGGTATATTTTGTGAAGTTGCTATAAATTGTCTTACATTTATGAAACCACGATATTTATCATGATCATTTTTTGGTGAATAGCCATTAAAATCAGTTTTATTGTCATTATATACTGTTGCAGGTGTTATTATTTTTTCTTGTAATGCCGGTGCAACATCTGCAATCGGCTTAATTGATGAACCTGTCTGCTTAACCATTTGTGTTGCTCTATTCCAGCCTGAAGCTGTTTGTTCTCCTAAGTTACCTCCAACAGCAACTACTTCTCCTTTTTTATAATCTATTATTGCCATACCAGCCTGTGTATGATCATTTTTTAATGATCCATTTTTATCTTTTTCATGGCCTTTTAATTGATATTTTGTTTTACTAAATTCTTGTTCAACAGTTGCTTGTATTGTTGGATCCTCTGTAGTGTAAATAACTAAACCACTGCTGTATACATATTTTTCCGCAAATTCTCTTGATACATTTTTTTCTTGCATTACTTGGTTTGTAATTTGCTTTAATGCGGCATCTGTATGATAAGAATAATCTGTTGCACTTTCTACATTTCCTTTTGTAAATACTAAACCTGCTTCTGCCTCTGCAACTGCATTATTATAATCATCATCATTTGTAATATAGCCTTGATCTTTCATTTCTTTTAATACTGTTAATACTTTTTTCTTTATATTTTCCTTAACCTTTTCTTGATCTTTTGATTCATCAAAAGGATTATAACTGTTTGGTGAACTATTAATACCAGCCAAAAATGCACATTGTGCTAAATCTAAATCCTTTGCACTTTTATTAAAATAATATTTAGCTCCTAACTCCACTCCATGTATATCTTGACCACCAACAAATAGAATATTTAAATATAATTCTAGTATCTGTTGTTTTGATATCATTCTCTCCACTTGATATGCTTTTGCCCATTCTTTTACTTTTCTCATTATTCCAGCAATACCACTACTATCTTTATCACCTGTTATATTTTTTACCAACTGTTGGGTAATTGTACTACCACCATAACTTGATCCACCTCTTACCAAAGTGTTTCCTATAGCTCCTAAAGTTCTTTTCCAATCCACACCATTATGATCATAAAAACGTTTATCTTCTATTGCTATATATGCTTTTGGTAAATAATCTGACATATCATCTAAAGATATTATTTTTCTTTGTTGCTCTTTGCTTAAATTAGCTATTTCGTTTCCATTTTTATCTAAAACTATTGAATTTGCTGAACCTATTACTAAATCATCTTTTGATATTTCAAAGTCATCACCAAATAGTCCAAAAAACATTGCTGCAACAACTCCAGCCCCTACAACACATAATAATAAAGCAATTATAATACATATTTTTAAAAACACCATAAATTTAGGATGTCTTGCTGAAAATTTATTTTTCCTGCTATTTTTTTTAGTATTTGAGTTTACCCCATTTTTTTGTCTAACAGTAGGTGCCTTTCTTGTTTTTCCTGATGTAGTTCCTCTTTTACTTCTTTCAGGCGTATATTTTAAAGTTTTGTCATTATTGCTATATTTATTATTCCTATTATTCGGCATCTATAATACCCCCTTTGCCAATTCTTTATTATTATAGTATATTTTTGCTAAAAAAGGAAGAGTTTCAGAAAATTTTAATAATTAATTAATCCTATACTATAAACCCCATCAAAATTTTATGCAGATTACTAAAACTCTTGATTTTTTGTAAATAATTTTTTTATTTGTACTCCATCTTTAATAATCTTTTTTCTTACATACTCATATGGTTGCTTTTTATAAAATTCAGATTCATATAATTCCCTCTGAAAAAACATATTATCATCTATTCTATATTCAGATCTATTTTTTAATTTTATTTCATAATTATTTACAACAAAACCATTAAATCTTTTTTTTAAGTTTCGTAAACTCTGTGTTAAATCTATTATAATCGCATTTTCGCATATATTATATTGATTTAACAGTTCATTTGTAAAATCTGCATTAATCACTATTTGAGCCTTTGCTAAGCTTTTCTTTTTATTATTCATAACAGTAATAACTACACCTGTTTCTTGTAAAATCTGATTTTCGATTTTTTTCATTTTTTCAACATATTTGGTTATTACAGAAACATGTTTATGCCCTTTTGCCATTGCTTTTATATTTTCTATTACAGTTTCTGTAAAATCATTTACCAAGAAATATACGCTTGTTTCTTCCTCTTTAAGATTTTTTTTGTTTTCGACATATTTTATAACCTCTGGTATTAACATGCTAAAAAGCCATTTTCCATTAACAACATCAAATTGACCAGTATTTAACAGATTAACATATGTCTTATACATTTTTACATTTTTACTAATCACAACTTTTTTACTATTTAAATTTTCAAATATTTTTATCGTTTTTTTAGCTAATTTTTCTTGTACCTTCAAATTTTCAATCTCAATCAATGGTACAAAAATGTTGTTACCTTCTAATTTTATAATATTAAATATTCTTATAAAAAAACTAGGCTTGTCAACTTCTTGTATATAATACATAAAATCACCTCACATTCAAATATATGAGGCGATTTATAAAATTATATCTCTTTTTAATAATTTTTCTTTTACAACACCTATTCCTAAAAACTTGTCTTCTGTATATACTCTATAAACTCCATCTTTTACATTTTGAGTTATTCTAACCCCATTTAAAAAATATTTTAATGTTTGCTGCTCTATTTTTATTTTAGGATATTGGCTAAAGATTTTTTCTATAGATATTATATTTTTTCCTATAACTTCCAAGTCTTTTTCATCTTTCATTAATAAACTTATACTATCTTCAATCCTAAATTCTCCCACCTGAGTACGTAACAAGTTTTGCATAAATCCTATTGTTCCAAAAGATTTTGCTATATCTTCACACAACGTCCTTATATATGTACCTTTACCACAAAAAACGTCAAATACTATAACATTTTCAGATTTCAATATATCTACCAAATCAATAGAATATATCATAATTTTTCTAGTAGGTATTTCCACATTTTGCCCTTTTCTTGCATATTCATATAATTTTTTTCCTTTTACCTTTATCGCTGAATACATTGGAGGTATTTGTTCTATTTGACCTTCAAATTTTTTTAAATTCTTTCTTATATTTTCTATATTTAATTTTTCTAATAATTCTTCAGGTACTTCTTTTTCTTCAATAACTTCTCCTTCTGCATCTAATGTATCAGTTCTTTTTCCAAGCTTTAATTCAACACGATATTTTTTATTATGATTTACTAAATACTTAGAACACAAAGTTCCTTTCCCTATTAAAACAGGTAGGACCCCTTGTGCTAAAGGATCCAATGTACCAGTATGTCCTACTTTTTCTCCTGTTATTTTTTTTATTTTTGCTACTATATCATGTGATGTCCATTCCTTAGGCTTATATACATTTAAAATGCCATCCATTATATTTTTTCCTTTCCATTAGTCATACACAATTCACACATAATTATTTATTTTAACACTTTTTTAATTTCTTTCAATATTTTTCCTTTTACCTGTTCTATATTTCCTTGAATTAAACATCCAGCTGCTTTAGGATGACCTCCTCCTCCAAAAATATAGCATATATCTGATACATTTACATAATTTGATGAGCGCATAGATACTTTATATTTATCTTCACCATCCTTTTGTCTAATAAACACTGATACTTCTACACCTTCAACATCTCTACCAACTTCAACTAATCCCTCATGATCTCCAGGTTCTGCATTTACGTCTTTTTCATCTTGATTTGTTATATATGTAAATGTAACTTTTCCATCTTCCAAAAATTCGATTCTGTCAACTATTCTCTGCATCAATTCAAAATTCGCTTTTGTTTTCGTTTCTAATGCCTTTTGATAAATCTCTGAAACATTAACACCTTTACGTAACAATTCAGCTGTAAATTCAAATGTTTCGGCTGTAACTCCTTGATACTTAAATCCACCAGTATCTGTAATTATTCCTGTTAAAATACATGAACCCAATTCTATATCTATATTAATATTAAAATATGTAAACATTCCAACTAAAATTTCGCAACATGCAGGTGCCACTGGATTTACAAAATTTATATCACCATACATTGCATTTGAGCCATGATGATCTATTACTATTGTCTTCTTGGCATTTTCAAAATATTCTCTTCCAACTAATCTTTTTAAATCCGCACAATCCAAACTAATTGCTAAATCATACTTATCCACTTCTGAATCTTCTTTTACAACATTTGCATTTGGTAAAAAATCAAATATTCTTGGATATTCTTTTATTATCACATCAGGATTTTTTCCAATATCTCTTAACGCTTTTTCCATCGCTAGTGAACTTCCTATTGCATCTCCATCTGGTGATTCATGTGTCAATATTACTATTGAATTTGCTTTTTTTATTTCTTCTAATATTATATCTAAGGTCATTATTTTCCTCCTATATTTAACGTTTTTATGGACAAGGTGTTTTGAGGAACGGGGTCAAAAAACACCTCCCTCAAAAACATCTAATTCTTTGGCATAATATCCTTTAAAATCGAATCAATTTTTGCACCATACTCTATAGAATCATCTTTTTCAAAAATCAATTCTGGTGTATTACGCAAATTCACTCTCTTAGCCAATTCTGTTCTTATAAAACCAGATGATTTTTTTAATCCTTCCAAAGCCGCCTTTTCATTTTTGGAATTTAATATACTTATATAGATTTTGGCATATTTAAGGTCATTTGTCACTTTTACCTTAGTTACACTAATCATTCCTGTTATACTTGGGTCTTTTAATTCTCTATCTATAATTTGGCTTAATTCTTTTTTATATTCTTCACCAATACGTCCCATCCTGTTATTATTATTTTTATTTGGCATTTTAGTCACTCCTTTCATTAAGCTATTATAATATATTTATCATTTAGACTTAAACTTCTATCTTTTTATTTCTTCCATAACATAAACTTCAATAATATCCCCTTCTTTAATATCATTGTAGTTTTCAATTTGCATACCACATTCAAATCCCTTTGTTACTTCTTTTACATCATCTTTAAATCTCTTTAATGTTGCTAATTTACCTTGATGTATTACAACATTATCACGTATTACTCTAACCCCTGCATTTCTTTCTACTTTTCCTGATAGTACATATCCACCTGCTATTGTTCCTACATTAGAAATTCTAAAAGTTTGTCTAACTTCAACATTACCAATAACCTTTTCTTCATATTTTGGTTCAAGCATACCTTTCATTGCCATCTCTACATCTTCTATAGCTTGATATATTACCGAATATTGTTTTATTTCAACTTCTTCTTTTTCTGCCATTTCTTTTGCTGTATGATCTGGTCTTACATTAAATGCTATTATTATGGCATTTGAAACTTTTGCTAATGTAACGTCAGATTGATTTACTGCTCCTGCTGCACTATGAATTACTTTTACTTTTACTTCTTCATTTGCTAATTTTTCCATAGATTGTTTAACAGCTTCTACAGAACCTTGAACATCT
>OLVW01002841.1_pt1 | contig 11797 bp, 9 predicted proteins | sample 1673301 | NCBI WGS metagenome assembly OLVW01 (sample SAMEA3178941, study PRJEB25190) | human gut metagenome
TTCAGCAGCCTGTCGCTTCTCAGCCGCAACTTTAAGCAACATTTCAATATCACTATCCGTGAATTTCGTTCACTGGACTAAACACCTAAAAGACATGGAAAATCAGATTCTAATTTTTCGTACTTCAGTCACCAAAAGACGGGACATCAAATTAATCGGCAGCCTCCTGGCGCGATTCCCACAGATCAGCAAATGGAATGTAGATTTTGAAGACTGGGAGAAAATCTTAAGAATCGAGTGCAGCAATATCACCGCACTCGAAATTTCGGAAACTCTCCGGAATAATCATATTTTCGCATCAGAGTTAGAGTAATAACTTCTTTTTCAACTCTGCCACCCCTTCGGAAGCGCCCTTCTGAATCACATGTATCGAACGGGAAGTATGCGTATCTACCGGTTTCGGATCAATCAGATACACCTCTGCTCCTTTCGGTACATAATGTAGCAAACCTGCCGCAGGATATACATTGAGAGAAGTACCGATGATGACAAAGATATCCGCTTTCTCTACGTATTGAATAGCTGTCTCAATCTGCGGTACCGCCTCTCCAAACCAGACAATGAAAGGACGTAACTGAGTTCCGTCACCAGCTCTATCTCCTATTTTCACTTCATACTCTTCCGGTTTCAATTCCTTTATATAATGGGGATTGTACGGGTCTCTGCTAGAACAAACCTTTGTCAACTCACCGTGCAAATGAATGATGTGACTGCTTCCGGCACGTTCGTGAAGGTTATCTACATTCTGCGTGATAACAGTCACATTGAAACTCTTCTCCAGTTCAGCCAGCAACTCATGTCCGCGATTCGGTTTCACTTCCAACAATTGCTTCCTTCGTTCATTATAGAAGTTGATCACCAATGCCGGGTCTCGCTGGTATCCCTCGGGTGTAGCCACCTGCTCCACAGGATATTTATCCCACAAACCACCCGCATCGCGAAAGGTACTGATTCCACTCTCGGCACTCATGCCCGCACCCGTCAATATTACCATATTCTTCATAATCACTCCTCCTTTAATTTTAATGACATACAAATGTAAGCAGAATCATTGAATAAAAGAAACCTTCCGAACGTATAATCTGACCCTCCGGATACAGGAGTTTACTATCAGTCATGCGAAGACTTAGTAGCGGATATACGAAAATTCAACAGCTGTCAGACGAATAAATTCTTGCATAAACGAACTTACACAGTAAGCGTACTAAAATTAAATCTTAAGAAGGAAGGAATTAATTCCTCCAAGAAAAAAAGACTAACTTTCACGGATATAAGAATTTTTAAATACTAAATGCTAAATCATTCAAATAAAACGTGTACTTTTGCGATTCATAAATTTGCAATTGATTGAAAGCTAAAACCATGAAGGTGATACATTTCAATCGCCAACAAAAAACATTATATGGATAAATTTAGTTACGCTATTGGCCTTGGAATCGGTCAAAACTTATTAAGTATGGGTGCAAAAGGCATCGCAGTAGATGACTTTGCACAAGCAATCAAAGACGTATTAGAAGGCAATCAGACGGCTATCAGCCATCAGGAAGCCCGCGAAATAGTAAACAAGTATTTCGAAGAACTGGAAGCCAAGATGGGCGAAGTCGCCATCGAACAAGGCAAAGCCTTCCTCGAAGAAAACAAAAAAAGACCGGGTATTGTTACACTGCCCAGCGGATTGCAATACGAGGTTATCAATGAAGGTACAGGCAAAAAACCGAAAGCGACCGACCAAGTAAGATGCCACTACGAAGGCACGTTGGTAGACGGCACCTTGTTCGACAGTTCTATCCAGCGTGGCGAACCTGCCGTATTCGGCGTTAACCAGGTAATTCCGGGTTGGGTAGAAGCCCTGCAACTGATGTCGGAAGGTGCTAAATGGAAACTGTATATCCCATCGGACCTGGGCTATGGTGCAAGAGGTGCCGGAGAAATGATTCCTCCTCACAGCACACTCGTTTTTGAAGTAGAATTACTTGAAGTATTATAAATAAAAATTTCAAAGCAAAATGAAAAAAGTTAGTATTTTTATGGCAATCGCCGCTGCTGCAAGTCTTGCTTCTTGTACAGCTCAAGCTCCTAAAGCAAATCTGAAAACAGACATCGACTCACTGTCTTATTCTATCGGTATGGCTCAGACTCAAGGTCTGAAAGGCTATCTGACAGGTCGTTTGAACGTTGATACTGCATATATGGCAGAATTCATCAAAGGTTTGAATGAAGGTGCTAACAAAACTAGCAAGAAAGACATCGCTTACATGGCAGGTCTGCAAATCGGTCAGCAAATCAGCAACCAGATGATGAAAGGCATCAATCAGGAATTGTTTGCCGGTGACTCTACCAAGACTATCAGCAAAGACAACTTCTTAGCTGGTTTCATCGCAGGAACGCTGGAAAAAGGTGGCGTGATGACTATGGAAGCTGCACAAGAATATACTCGCACAGCTATGGAAACCATCAAAGCGAAAGCTATGGAAGAAAAATACGCTGACAACAAAGCTGCCGGTGAAAAATTCCTTGCTGAAAACAAAGCGAAAGAGGGTGTAAAAACTACTGAAAGCGGATTGCAGTACAAAGTGATCACTGAAGGTAAAGGTGAAATTCCTGCTGACACTTGCAAAGTGAAAGTAAACTATAAAGGTACTTTGATCGACGGAACAGAATTCGACAGCTCTTACAAACGTAACGAACCTGCTACTTTCCGTGCTAACCAAGTGATCAAAGGCTGGACAGAAGCGCTGACTATGATGCCTGTAGGTTCTAAGTGGGAACTTTATATCCCGCAAGAACTCGCTTACGGTTCAAGAGAATCAGGACAGATCAAACCGTTCTCTACTTTGATTTTCGAAGTTGAGCTGGTAGGTATCGAAAAAGATAAGAAATAAGAAAGTATCTTTCTAAATAGAAAAAGGAAAGGAGTGCAAAGTCTTTGCACTCCTTTTTTTTGCTTTTTCCTATTTTTTTTCCCGTAAAAGAAGAATAATTAAAATAAATCTCTATATTTGCTTACTATTTGATAACAACAGGAAATTATAATTTATTATTATGGAAAAAATAGACAACCTCGACAGGCAGATTCTAGAGATTATCTCACAGAATGCCCGCATCCCTTTCAAAGACGTAGCAGCCGAATGCGGAGTGTCACGTGCAGCTATCCATCAACGTGTACAAAGACTGATTGACTTGGGCGTCATCGTAGGCTCAGGCTATCACGTAAACCCGAAATCTCTGGGTTACAGAACTTGTACATACGTTGGAATCAAACTGGAAAAAGGTTCTATGTACAAATCAGTCGTAGCTGAATTGCAGAAGATTCCGGAAATCGTGGAATGCCATTTCACTACCGGTCCTTACACCATGCTGACCAAACTTTATGCATGCGACAACGAGCACCTAATGGATCTGCTGAATAACAAAATGCAAGAAATACCGGGTGTAGTTGCCACAGAAACGCTGATTTCTTTGGAACAGAGTATCAAAAAAGAAATTCCCATCCGCGTAGAAAAATAACAGAATGGAATTCCTGAACGAATATCACCTTGCAGGGTTATTTATCGGAATTTGTACCTTTTTGATTATCGGCCTTTTTCACCCTGTCGTGGTAAAGGCCGAATATTATTGGGGCACCAAATGCTGGTGGATATTCCTGATACTCGGCATTGCCGGTGTAGCAGCATCGTTAAGCATCGACAATGTGATATTATCTTCTTTGTTAGGCGTATTTGCCTTTTCTTCCTTCTGGACCATCAAAGAGGTCTTTGAACAGGAGGACCGGGTGAAAAAGGGATGGTTCCCCAAGAACCCGAAGCGCAAATATAAATTCTGAACAGAGAAAGAATCGTAGTTTTTTGCACAAAGAATTTGCATAATTCAGCAAAATATACTACTTTTGTCACCGCATCCAGTAAATGGATACATCGGGCTTTTAGCTCAGTTGGTTAGAGCAACAGACTCATAATCTGGAGGTCCTTGGTTCAAGCCCAAGATGGCCCACTGAAAGAGACTCTTAATTGATTGAATCAATTAAGAGTCTCTTTCAGTTTCCTTCATTCTCATCTTTCGGTAAAATTTTATGGATCACCGATCTCCGTAAACATCTGAGAGATTTTATAATAAACGAATGATTTGTATACCCTCTTGAATGTTTATTGTGCCTATAATACGGAAACGAAAAAAATACAGACTCTTTTGATCTAAAAGAAGACCTGTTTCTTGTTAAAAATAAGGACTTTTGTAGAGCGATAATTAATACCAAAAACAAAAATTCTCAAAACTTAATCTACATTACAATGATGAATCTTAAAAATCAGCAAATCAAAAGTTCTCTTTTACTTGTCTCCGCTTTGTTTTTCAGCTTGCCATGTTTTTCCCCTTTCAGTCTTATCGCCGCCGAACACAATAACCCAAGCACAAATGCAATAACACATACTGCAACTGTAGCCGAAGATAACTCCGGCATCAACATTTGGGCTATCACAACAACCGAGTTTAAACTTACAGGTGAAAAGGATGTCAGGAACGTAAAAATAAACTGGATGCAGCGGGAAGATGCAAATCTGTATAAAATATACAGAGATGGAAAGTTGATAGGTGAAGCTAAAGGCGACACTTACGATGATTATGATCTACCGGTGGGGAAAACATATACTTATCATATTGAAGCATACAAAGATGGAAATAATAAAGTCGCAACCACTGCGTCTCAAACAGCCACCACCTTTGCTCCTACCGGTGAAGTTGAGGTTTACGATAATATAAACGGGAAATATATTGCCAAAGGATCTGCAGACAAGCCCGGTGGCATGAAAATAGGTAATCTCTATTTCTCCTACAAAATGGAGAATATCGACAAGGTAGTAGATGAGAAAACACTAAAGGGATGGGCCATTTTTGAGAGTTACTCTCAGACAGGGCTTAAGGATAGCTGGAGTACTCCACGGGAACTAGCTTTCTACCCCAATGTTAAATTCGAAGGTATCGCTTTCCGCTACAATAAAAAAACAAACAAAGTAGTGTTATCAGCACATTATGAAGACGGTCCGGGATACACAGCTGCTAAAATATATCTGGCACAAATAACTCCAAAGGGAACGGTTGAAGTCGGTACGATGGAAAGACCATTGGGGCATGATTCAAGAGACCAATCGCTTTTCGTAGACGATGACAATACGGCATATCTGCTTTCCGCTACTAATACGAACAGTGATATAAACATCTACAAACTGGATGAATCATGGACAAAACCAGTCTCATTGGTCAACACGATTTGTAAAGGGGAGCATCGAGAAACTCCTGCTATCATAAAGAAAGACGGAGAATACTACTTCTTTAGTTCAAAAGCTTCCGGATGGTATCCGAGTCAGACAATGTACGCATCCACCACTGATTTAGGAGGAGCATGGACCTCATTGAGAGAAATCGGAAACAACTCTACCTTCGGTGCCCAGTTCAACAACATCAGAAGAATCGGTACTGATAAATCAACTTACGGGGTATGGAGCTATCATTGGGGAGCACAATACCATCACAAAGACCCGGATGGTAACTTTCCAAGAGTCTCTGTCGCTTCATTCAACCAAGGATATGCTTCAATGGATTACTACAGATATCTGGAGTTTGACGAGAAATACGGCATCATTCCCGTTCAAAATGGGAAAAATCTCACATTAAATATGCCCGTAACTTCTCAGGTTAGCGGTGCAAAAGGGGTAAAAGCCGATTGCATCACCGATGGAGCCGATCTGAATTCTTCCGACTTTTTTCAAAAGAGTTCAAATTCTCCTGTTGGTGCCCCACACCTGTTCGTTGTCGACATGCAGAAGAATGCCAAGATCTCAGAAATAAATCTTTCTACAAGATTAGTCAATGGATCTGAAGCTGCTTATAAATACACAGTCGAAGGCAGTCAGGACGGTAAAAGTTATAAGATGCTCATTGACGGTAGAACGAACTGGCAAGTAGGCTTTCAAATCCTCCCCATTGAGGACGCGACACCCTACAGATATCTACGCCTGCGCGTTTATGGTGTTGTCAACGTACATACAAACAATTCCGCAATGTGGGCTGACGGAATTTATGAGTTCGCAGCTTTCGGAATGCCACAATAATTTCTCTAAAACAGAATTACACAGTTGCACTACCTACAAAAGTATCTCCAAATCTTTTTTCCAACAAGAGATACTGTTTTATAACGTCTGCTCCATATTCATGCAAAATCCCATTTTGAAACCACTCTTGGCATTCAAAATGGGATAACACAAACAAAACAAACAATATTGGAGCGATTTTCACAAACAGCTACCTTAATCTAATATTTCATAACACTTATTAGTCACAATACCACATTTCAATGATATTGCTGAGCAAAAATACAGTTTCAAGATTAGATAAGGAACAAGGATTCTAAATCAGTTATTAATAATAATATATTTATATATAAAGAATTGTATTCAAGTTATTAAGAATTGTATCTGCAGCTATATAAAAAACGTTATTTTAGTGCAAAGCAGAATAATATAAACCACTGTTTTACAATATTATATTTCGTCTATACCCATAGTAATACAAGTCTATACCAAGATATGAACCAATTTTAATAATCAATTCCGGCAAGAAACACCAAACGCTCAAAACAGTTCAAGTTTTTTCTGCCAAATCATAAAACAGAGGGATAAAAACAAATTTTCTCTTCTCTTAATTCAACATCCAGGCATGAGTAAACAACTCATAAAATCAATCTGAATACATCTCTCCCCTTCTTCCTTAAAAATAAATATCTATATTGGGGAAATATAGAATCAAATACAGTTTATTTATGGCTGATACTATTTCTTATCAATATTCCAATCTGTCTCCGAACAAGTTTATTCCTTTCACCGTTTACAGATACTTCGGCTCTTTCAACAAACTCCCCAAAAGAGTGGAAAATGTGACTATTATTTAGTAATGTGTGGACAAAAAAACGCCTTTTCACCGGTAAAAAGCCTACATGCAATCTGTATCGTCTTGGCATGCAATCTACCAAAGGTGCCGCATTAAACACTCTACTCGAAATATGGAAGAAAACAACAAAACTGAAAAAGTAATAGCCAACATCGAAAGTTAAAAATACGGTTTCTGTATAATCTTGCGTATCCAACACACATATATATCCGACAAACAACGTAAAAAGGGCTTTTTATTGGCGCTAAATTCAAAAAGAAGTATCTTTGGCACACTAAATCCAAAGGAGTAGTCATGATTCTGAAATATAGTTTACCTGTCTTTTGTTTTCTGTTAGCAGGATATTCCTGCACATCAGGACACAAGGAGAAAAGGACATCTACAGCAACCGAAACAACGTGTACAGATCCTATGTACACAGTCCTTATTCATGCGGACTCCATTCATGCCACCCTCTTGCAGAAAAATAAAGTCGGCAACCAACCGACCTCGGGACATGAGAAAAGCCCGATGGCCCTTTACATGGATTCCCTTGGTCTGGTAAATATAGCGGAACTGAACAGCAGTATTGCCATCAGCCTAATGTACACCCAAGCGGATAACTTCACCGAAGAAATTCTTTATGATAGTCTGGCAGAAGCCTACCTGCATGTCGATGCGGCACATGCTCTTATGAAAGCGCAAAAAACACTGAAAGAATTGTATCCATCCTACAGTCTCATCATTTATGATGCTGCACGTCCGATGTCTGTACAAAGAAAAATGTGGGATGTAGTCAAAGGAACTTCCAAATACCGATACGTTTCTAACCCAAACCGTGGAGGCGGACTTCACAACTACGGCCTGGCGGTAGACATCAGTATTCTGGATTCTTTGGGCCACCCGTTATCCATGGGCACAAAAGTAGATCATCTTGGTGTAGAAGCACATACCACAGAGGAAGGCGAACTGGTACGAAACGGCAAAATTACCGAAGCGGAACGTCAGAACCGAATATTACTAAGGAAAGTGATGAAAACAGCCGGATTCCGTGCATTGCCCAGCGAATGGTGGCATTTCAATTTCTGTAGCCGCGAGGAAGCTCGCAAAAAATACAATGTAATACCATAACAAATCCACCATATAACACCGAATATAAACAACCTATGATGCAAATTTCACCCGAAACTCAGCTCTTTATCCGCCAACATCAAACGGACGATATACGCATTCTGGCCCTGCAAGGCAGAAAATACCCAAACGTAGATATGCCGACCGCCATCACACAGATAGCAGGAAGGCAAGTAGCAGCCGAAAAAATTCCATCATGGAAAGAAATAAACGATATATGGTATCCAAAGCATTTGTCACTGGAACAATGTTCCTCAGAAGTCACCGCCCACTACAAAGCAACTCTTTTAAAAGGCGATTCTCTGACAGACTTGACCGGAGGATTCGGGATTGATTGTTCTTTCCTTGCTGCCAAATTCCAGTCCGTTACTTATGTGGAACGCCAGAAAGATCTCTGTGAAATAGCAATACATAATTTTCCTATTCTGAATTTAAAACATATTGATGTAAGAAATGAGGATGGAGTAGATTATCTGAATGCCATGTCTCCGGTAGACTGTATCTTCCTCGATCCTGCCCGTCGTAACGGGCACGGAGGAAAGACAGTTGCCATCTCCGATTGTGAACCTAACGTAGCCGAACTGGAAGAACTCTTATTGAAAAAAGGCAAGCGAGTCATGATCAAACTTTCTCCCATGCTCGACCTGACATTGGCATTAAAAGAGTTACAAAGTGTGCAAGAAGTTCATATCATATCCGCCAACAATGAATGCAAAGAATTACTATTGATACTTGGACAAACACCGGCAGATGAAATACCCATCCATTGCATCAACCTCTATACAAAGGGAATGCAGAAGGAACAACGCTTTGTCTTCACCCGTGAGGAAGAACAGCGCAGCAAATGCAGTTACACTAATACATTGGAGAATTATCTCTACGAGCCCAATGCCTCGCTCTTGAAAGCCGGAGCTTTCCGCATCATCACTTCTGCATTTCCTGTTAAAAAGTTGCATCCTAATAGTCATCTTTATACTTCCGATACTTTGATCGGAAATTTTCCCGGCAGAATTTTTCACATCGTCAACCAGTGCAGTTTTAACAAAAAAGAAATAAAAAAGGGACTTGCAGACCTAAAGAAAGCAAATATTACAGTACGCAATTTTCCGGCTACAGTTGCCGAACTCCGTAAACGCACCAAACTTATGGAAGGTGGGAACACTTATCTATTTGCCAGCACCTTAAACGATGAACAGAAAGTACTGGTTCGCTGTGAGAAAGTCTGAGTCATGCAATAGAAGCATTATAACATGACTTCCTCCAGCATGATACACATCAACAGATTGTTGTGGAAACAATGAAAGGTTCCGGATAGTCTGTTTTTTCAAGTATTTTACTGAATATTCCGGAATATAAAATAGCCTCATAAACAACAGTTCACGAGGCTATTTATATTTATTTTATAAGCGCATACATTCTTATTACCGAAGTATAACACTTAGTTTGTTCTCCGAAGCTATATCCGAGCTATTGCCATACATAACTTCGTATTTTCCGGGCATAACACGCATTGTATTTGTAACCGGATCAAAGAATTCAAATGTAGCTGGTAAAAGATCAATGGATACTACACAAGACTCTCCCGCCTTTAACGGTACCCGGCGGAAAGCCCGCAAACTCTTTACCGGTCCCTCCATATCATCCACCTTACGGACATATACCTGAATGACTTCAGCACCATCGCACTTCCCTGTATTCTTCACATTGACTTTAAAATTTAAATCCTTTCCGGCAGATATAGATTTCTTATTTAGACGTCCTTTAGATATATCAAAAGTAGTATAACTCAATCCATATCCAAAAGGGAACAAAGGAGCTTCTACCATATATCTATATGTACGGTTCTTCATGCTGTAATCTTCAAAATCCGGCAATTGGTCCGTACTTTTATAAAAAGTAACAGGCAGTTTCCCACTCGGATTAAAATCTCCAAACAGAACGTCTGCCACAGCCAATCCACCTGCTTGTCCAGGATACCACGCCTGCAAGATGGCATCACATGACTCCATTTCAGGAACCAATGCTACTGCCGAACCGGAACAGTTGACAAAAACCACTTTCTTACCTGCTTTCTTTAATGCTTTCAGAATATCCCGTTGCACCTGCGGAAGTTCAATCGAGGTGCGATCGCCACCAGAGAAGCCGGGACAATTTACAAAATGTTTTTCTTCTCCTTCCAAATCCGGTGAAATACCACCCACAAAAATGACAATATCCGCGTCCTTTACTTTATCAACAACCGTTGCAGCAGGGATCTGCCGATAAATACCTAAATCAAACTTCAACAAAGCCTCTGCACCTGCCTGCATATACTCTATTTTTATTTTATAGTCCTGCCCTGCTGTAGCTTTCAATGTATATTCTCTTTTTGCACTGGCATGTTCTCCCCAATAATCAATTACCTTACTGCCATTCACATATACCCGATAACCATCATCTCCCTCAATAATTAATGTATAATTACCATCCTTCTTCGGACAGAAAGTACCTTCATATATTGCTGTGAAGTTGTATAATCCGACTCCTGTAGCAAATACAGTATGGCCACCGTTACTCAGATTAACCGGAGAAGTGTATTGCTCCGTAGCAGCCACATCCCCACTCATGTTCATATTATTCCAATAAGTAGCGGTTAAGCCATGATATTCCTTGTTGGAAATCTCATTGAAGTAAGAATCAAAAACCTGATTCTCCAATAATTCACATCCTTTTTCGTAAGGAACGTTACCAACTTTATTGCGTATTCCCTCCAGAATGGTATATGTATGCGAAGGTACTCCTTTATAATTCCCCCATTGCATGACTGAATCTACGGCATTGGGTCCCATTACGGCAATACGCGTCGATGTTTTTGCCAAAGGAAGTATACCGTTATTGTGAAGCAATACCATTGATTTGCGTGTTATGTCCAAAGCCATTTGTCTGTGCAAATCGCAATCTACAGTGTCGATACCGATTTTACTCCAAGCAACAATGGAATCTGGGTCCATCTCACCCAAGGCAAAACGAGCCTCTAGCAAGCGGCGCAAACTGGTATTTATACGTTCCTCCGTAATCAAACCTCTCTTTACAGCCTCTTCCAGATGAGCATATTCGACACCACATTCCAAATCCGTACCATTAATCACAGCAGAAGCACTAGCATCAGCTGCATCTTTATGCGTTCCATGACGGTCTTTATAGAAAAAATCGCTGATAGCGCCACAGTCGCTGACCACCAGATGCTTATATCCCCATTCATCCCGTAGGATTTGCGTCAGCAACCTGTTACTGTCACAACAAGGTTCTCCCTCAAAACGCTGATAGGCACACATTACTTCCTTTACATCTGCTTCTTGCACAAGTGCTTTGAAGGCAGGCAAATAAGTCTCCCACAAATCACGAAGAGAGAGATGCTCTACGTCGAAAGAGTGACGCTTCGCTTCAGGACCACTATGTACAGCATAATGCTTAGCACATGCATGAGTCTTATCATATGCAGCATCTGCCGGTCCTTGCATGCCCTTTACTACAGATACTCCCATCCGAGTAGTCAGATAAGGATCTTCTCCAAAAGTCTCCTGCCCCCGGCCCCAGCGCGGATCACGGAAAATATTCACATTAGGAGTCCACACTGTAAGTGCCTGATAACGTGTAAGATTTCCTTTACTATCCAATCTCCGGCTCTTTGCTCTTGCTTCATCAGATACTGCCGTAAAGACTTCATACAACAAACTATCATCAAATGATGCTCCCATACCGATAGCCT
>OLVW01002842.1_pt1 | contig 11789 bp, 9 predicted proteins | sample 1673301 | NCBI WGS metagenome assembly OLVW01 (sample SAMEA3178941, study PRJEB25190) | human gut metagenome
GATTGTGAGAGTGCGAAGCACGTAGCAATCCGGTAAGCTACAGAATATTAAATAGTAGAAAAGTCTTACTGCACCTGTGCTTGCACAAAGGTGCAGAAAAGACTTTGAGACGCGCCCCGAACATGAGCAAAAAAGCGAAGCGAAGCAGAGCGATATGCGAATGTACGGGAAGGATTGTGAGAGTGCGAAGCACGTAGCAATCCGGTAAGCTACAGAATATTATAGCGTGGAAAACAGCTTGGATTACCTTAATGTAAAGGCAGTCCAAGTTGTTTTTGCTTGGGAATATTATAAGATTTGAATTAATTTCTACACCACACCATTACACTTTCCTAATCAGCTTCAACAGATATGGTATTTCACTTTCGAAGTTCACAGCATAGTTAACTGCCTCAGGGTCATTGTAAGTGTTGTTTATACAGGCTTTTGTAAAGTCAGCGGCAATTTTTAAAGAATCCTGAATATTGTAATCATTCATTAACGCTCCGGTAAAGGTGCTGGCAAAAACGTCGCCGGTGCCGTGGGATTTCATTTGGACTTTTGGAGTGTAGTATTCAAAAAACTCTTTTGTTTCTGAATCGTATCCCATAAAGCCGAATTTGTGGTCAGCAGATTCAACCCCTGTAATAACAATTTTTTTAGAACCAAGTTTGGCAAGGCTTAGAAGCAAATCTTTAATACATTCATTAGAAGCATTTTCTCCCGGATATGGCATACCGGTCATAAAAGAAGCTTCTGAAATATTAGGAAGAATAACGTCTGCATACTTGCAAAGCTTTGCCATTTTTAAAGGAAAATCTTTATCGAAACCTGAATAGAGTTTGCCATTGTCTGCCATTGCAGGATCGACGATTATATATTTGCAGGTATTTCCAAAAGTTTTAAAATAATCTTTCACAAGAGTGATTTGTCTTTCACTTCCAAGATAGCCTGTGTAAATAGCATCAAAGGAGAAACCTTCTTTTTGCCAATGCTTCTTAATAGGTTCCATATCGTCAGTTAAATCACGAAATGTAAAATCGTTAAACATAGTATGTGTTGACAAAATGGACGTAGGTAATATGGATGTTTCAATGCCCATTGCCGAAATAATAGGCAGGGCAACGGTAAGTGAACATTTACCTATACATGAAATATCCTGTATGCTTAAAACACGTTTCATAGATAATCTCCGTTCGTTTACATTTTTGTTATAATCAAGTATAATTCCTTATGTGGTATCATACAATCGCTATTTTACCACAAAAATATAATACCAGAAAGATTAGGTTTATTTATGCTTACTTATGACTTTGGAAAAAGAGAAAAAACATCTTTATATGAATATTTGTACAAGTGTATAAAAGAAGATATTTTATCAGGAAAAATTAAAGCCAATGAAAAGCTTCCGTCAAAACGTGAAATGGCAAAAAATCATGACATTAGTGTAATAACAGTAGAAAATGCCTACGCTCAGCTTATAGTCGAAGGTTACATATACACTAAGGAGAAGAAGGGATATTTTGCCAGTGATATTGGAAGTCAATACATTGAGCAGAAGCCCAAAGTCAAATATGAGAAGAAAAAAGAAAAGAAGAAATGGCTTGTGGACTTTAATTCAAACCATATAATGTATGATAGTTTTCCTTTTGCAACATGGTCAAGAATAATGAGGCAGACACTTTTAGACAAAGAAAATTCTTTCCTGTCTGCTCCTGAAAAAAACGGTGTAATGGAATTAAGGGAGGCAATAGCCAATCATCTTCAGCATTTTAGGGGAATGAATGTTAATCCTGATAACATAATAGTAGGTGCAGGAACAGAGTATTTATACAGCATTATTGTGCAACTTCTTGGCAGAGATAAAGTTATAGCAGTGGAGGATCCGGGATATAAGAAGATAGGCAATGTATACGAAAGTAATGGCGTAAAGTGCCTCCACATTAAAATAGATCAAAGAGGCATACAACTTAATGAACTGGTGGAAAGCAAGGCAGATGCAGTGCATATTTCACCATCCCATCAATTTCCGACAGGAAGAGTTATGCCTATTTCAAGAAGAACTCATTTGCTTAAGTGGGCAATAAATAATAAGAAATACATTATAGAAGATGACTACGACAGTGAATTTAGGTTTTCGGGCAAACCAATTCCACCAATAGCAGGAATGGAGGGAAAACGTGTAATTTATATGAATACATTTTCAAAAACACTGGCACCGTCAATTAGAATTGCATATATGGTTTTGCCTGATGAATTAATGGACAAGTTTAATACGAAATTAGGTTTTTATTCCAATACTGTGTCAGGATTTGAGCAGTACACACTGGCTAATTTTATAAGCAAGGGTTACTACGAAAGACACATAAACCGAATGCGTAATTATTATAGAGATTATAGAAATAAAATAATAAGAACTATACAGAATCACCCTATTTACAGCAAGGTTTCAATAGAAGAGGAAAACTCAGGTCTGCATTTTATTTTGAATATTAATAAAAAAATAGACGACGAACAGTTTAAGAAGGAATTGCAGCAAAACAATATTAACATATCAGGTGTGTCAGACTATTGTTACAATAATTTGGATGAGTTTAAACACAAATTTATAATAAACTATTCGGCTGTGTCAGAGGAGAATTTAAAGAAAGCTTTGGATGTAATGAATGAGGCATTATCAGAGTAATGAAGCATTAAATAATAGATATGTTAATGTAGTAAATAAGGCATTATTAAAAGTGTGACATTGGAGAAGAAATATGAGCAAATATAATGGTAATAGAGAATTTAAAATCAATATTCCGGGAAGCGTAAAGCTTATAATAGATGTTTTGGAAAATAATGGATATGAGGCGTTTGCCGTAGGTGGTTGTGTAAGAGATACCATTTTGGACAGAGAGCCTCAGGACTGGGATATAACAACATCAGCTCTTCCGGAACAGGTAAAGGAACTTTTTAACAGAACTTTGGACACAGGAATACAACATGGAACAGTTACAGTAATGATTAAGCATGTGGGCTATGAGGTTACAACTTATAGAATAGATGGGGAATACAATGACAGCAGACATCCTGAATCAGTGGAGTTTACATCTAATCTTATAGAGGACCTTAAACGCAGAGATTTTACAATAAATGCCATGGCGTATAATGAAAGAGAAGGTCTTGTGGATGCTTTTGATGGAATTAATGATATAAATAACAAGATTATAAGATGTGTGGGAGAGCCGGAGGAAAGATTTGGTGAAGATGCCCTTAGAATTTTGAGAGCAGTAAGATTTTCTGCCCAGTTAGGTTTTGACATAGATGAAAAAACAATGGAGGCAATTAAGAAACTTGCCCCAACACTTGAAAATATCAGTGCGGAAAGAATTAAAACAGAACTTGAAAAGCTTATAATCTCAAAGAATCCATGTAAGCTTATTACAGCATATAACGCAGGTATTACAAAAGTGATACTCCCTGAATTTGACGCTATGATGGAATGTGAACAGAATACACCATACCATATGTATAACGTAGGTGAGCACACAATAAAAGTAATGGAAAACGTGTCGGCAGACAAGCTTATGCGTTGGACTGCATTGTTCCACGATGTGGCAAAACCATTAGTGAAAACAACAGATGCTAATGGCAGAAATCATTTTAAGGGACACGCATTGGAGGGAAGCAGGTTGGCACCGCAGATAATGCGCAGATTAAAGATGGACAACAAAACCATAAAAACAGCTTCACGTCTTATAGAATGCCATGATGACAGACCTGCATCTAAGGGCTTTAATCCTGAGGCAATAAGACGAAGTGTCCATAAAATAGGCAAGGATATTTATCATAATTATCTTGAATTAGTATATGCTGATTTTATGGGCAAAAGCAAGTATGGAAAAGACGAAGGCTACGATGCCTATGTTTATGCATGCAAGCAGTATGAATATATAGTGGAAAACAATATTTGTACAAGTACAAAGGAACTTGCCATAACAGGTAAGGATTTAATAGCCTTAGGTTGTCCTTTAGGAGAAAAAATCGGCAGAGCATTGGATGAATTGCTTGAAATAGTATTAAAAGAACCTGAAAAAAATACAAAAGATAAACTGTATGTGGAAGCAGAAAAGATAATAAAATCACTGTAGTTCTAAACTTGAGCACCTTTTCATATTTTAGAATACAAGCATGACTTGACTAAATAATTTATGGGAGGGTGTGTATGAATGAAAGGGCACTTACGGTTTTTGAACAATATGAATTAGATATTACGGAAACGTTTAAAATCAGAGGGAATTATGGATGTAACACACCTGACGGAAAATACATTTTGCAGGAATATGATAACAGCAATGATAAAATGGTATCAATGAAGTCTCTATATAATCATTTGGAAAGCAGTGGCATAAAGACAGACTACGTAATTCCAAATAAGGAAGACCGGTATGTTTCAGTAAGTGAGGACGGTTACACCTATATTCTAAAGAAATGGTTTGAAAGTCAGGAGTGTAACATAAATGAGGAAAAGCATATAGTAATGGGAGCTGCAAATCTTGGAAGGTTTCATACTTTGTGCCAAAACAGCCAAAGATTTATGGAGGAGACTAAAGGTTTTCATCCCGGCAAAAATATGCTTGTGATTTATGAAAAGCACAACAAAGAAATAATAAACATAAGAAATTACATAAAAAAGAGAAAAAACAAAAACTATTTTGAACTGGCATTAAAAGAAATGTTGGTGGAATATTATAGTCAGGCAGATGAAGCCTTAAAGGCTTTAAGGCAAACAGGTTATGGGAAAATGTACAACAACGCACTAGAGCATAAGAATCTTAATCATGGCAGTTACAATCATCACAATATAGTTTTACTTAACGGAAAAATTGCAATGATTAATATGTCAAAAATAAACTATGCACCGGCTATTCAGGATGTTTATGATTATTTGAGAAAAGTAATGGAAAAAAACAACTGGAACATAGACCTTGGCAGAAAAGTTTTGGCTGAATATGAATCAGAAAAAATTATAAATCAGGAAGAGCACAATATTTTAAAAATAATGTTTTCTTACCCGGAAAAATTTTGGAAAATTATTAATTATTATTTTAATTCTAACAAGGCGTGGTACTCTGAAAAGAATGAAGAAAAATTGAAACAGGTTCAAAATCAGGAAGAAATACGAAAAAAATTCATAGAAAATATGTGAAAATTCTATATAAAAACATTTTTGGTAGTTTCCTTTCTTTTTACTTTGTATTATAATGGGTTAGAATTGAAAATAGTTCTTGGAGGTACGAAATGGATTACAAGGAGTTATATGAACTGTGGCTTACAAATCCTTATTTTGATGAGGACACAAGAAAAGAACTTGAAGCCATTAAAGATGATAATAAAGAGATTGAAGACAGATTTTATAAAGATTTAGAGTTTGGTACAGCCGGACTTCGTGGAGTTATCGGAGCAGGTACTAACAGAATGAATATTTATACAGTTAGAAGAGCAACACAGGGGCTTGCTAACTATATTATTAAAATGAATGGTCAGGATAAGGGGGTTGCTATCGCGTTTGACTCAAGACATATGTCTCCTGAATTTGCTGATGAAGCAGCTTTATGTCTTAATGCTAACGGAATTAAGGCATACGTGTTTGATTCACTTAGACCTACACCTGAACTTTCTTTCGCAGTTCGTGAATTAAAGTGTATCGCAGGTATTAACGTAACAGCAAGTCATAACCCTGCTGAATATAATGGATACAAAGTATACTGGGAAGATGGTGCTCAGATTACACCACCTCACGATGTTAACATTATGGATGCAGTTCTTGCAATTACAGATTATGCTGATGTAAAGACAATGGATAAGGACGAAGCTGTTAAGGCTGGTCTGTATGTTCAGATTGGAAAAGATGTTGATGACAAATATATTGCAGCGTTAAAGAAACAGGTTAAACACCAGGATGCAATTGATGCTGTACAGAAAGATATTAAGATTGTTTACACACCACTTCATGGTACAGGAAACATCCCTGTTAGAAGAGTGTTAAAAGAATTAGGTTTTGAGAATGTTTATGTTGTAAAGGAACAGGAACTTCCTGATGGGGATTTCCCAACAGTAAGTTATCCTAACCCTGAATCGGAAGAAGCTTTTGAACTTGCTGTGAAATTAGGCAATGAAATCGGAGCTGATATTCTTCTTGCAACAGACCCTGATGCAGACAGACTTGGAGTTTATGTAAGAGGAAAAGAACCTGGTACATATCATGTTTTAACAGGAAATATGTCAGGATGCCTTCTTGCTGAATATGAAATCAGCCAGATGAAGGAAGCCGGAACATTACCTGAAGACGGTGCGTTAATTAAGACTATCGTTACAACTAACCTTGCTAACGATATTGCAAAATATTACAATGTTAACCTTATTGAAGTTCTTACAGGATTTAAATATATTGGAGAACAGATTTTAGGATTCGAAACAACAGGTAAGGGTCATTATTGTTTCGGTTTTGAAGAAAGTTATGGTTGTCTTATTGGAACACATGCAAGAGATAAGGATGCTGTTGTTGCAACAATGGCTCTTTGTGAAGCTGTTGCATATTACAAGACTAAAGGTATGTCACTTTGGGATAAGATGACAGAAATGTATGAAAGATACGGATATTGGTTAGACGGAGTTCAGGCTATTACTCTTAAGGGTAAGGAAGGAATCGAAAAGATTCAGAATACAATTGAGAAGTTAAGACAGCAGGTTCCTACAGAAATCAATGGTTACAAAGTTCTTTCAGCAAGAGATTACAAGCTTAACACGATTAAGAATATGGAAACAGGTGAAGTTACAGAAACAGGACTTCCAAAGTCAAACGTTCTTTATTATGACTTAGAAGGTGGAGCTTGGGTTTGTGTACGTCCTTCAGGAACAGAACCAAAACTTAAATTCTACTACGGAGTTAAGGGTACAGATGCTAAGGATGCAGAAGTTAAAGAAAAAGAATTAGGTCAGTATATGATTAATCTTGTAAATTCAATGTTATAAAATAAAAGATAAAATAAGAATAAAATACAAACACCATAATATATTTAAATAAAGATATATTATGGTGTTTTTTATGCAAAAAAATAGATTATTAACAGGGGCACTTATATTATTTCTAATGATAATAGTTTCCTCCTGTGGAATAGAAAAAATAAGTAGAAAAAAGATAAAAGACATAGATTTTACCGTTGTGGCAGAAATTGAAATGCCTTTAGAGGTAAAGCAAATTGTGGAAAAAAGAAAGGAACAGCCTTTTAAGGTTACATATTCTGATAATCAATATACATATATTATCATTGGATATGGAAGACAAAATCATCAGGGCTACAGCATTAAGGTCAACAACCTGTATGAAACAAAAAACGGCATATATATAAAAACAGAATTTCAGGGACCAAAGGAGTATTCCAATTCTGAGAATGTAACATATCCATATATAGTAGTGAAAATCCAGCAGACGGACAAAAGCGTTATTTTCAGTGAATAACAACAGATAGTGGCGTATATAAGATTATTAAAAAAGTATGATTTTTATAGCATGATAATATAAGCAAATTAGGGTTAATTAAAAGGGGGAGTTTAAATGAGATTAGAAAAGAAAAACATTCATATGAACAAAATTGTAAAAAGTGAAACAGTTATTTTTTTTGTTAGCAGAGAGGAACGAATTATGGATGCTGACAATGAGATTGAGAACATAATCAATCAGAAAGAAATAGTTACAACAGATGGCGTTGTTACAAGAGAAAATCAGATTACGGTAAACGGAACAATTAACTACAATATTCTGTATTATCCAAAGAACTCGGAAATGGTTTGTGGCGAGGAAAAGGAAATAAATTTTGAAGAAAATATAAAGTTAATGGGAATAAATTCAGAAGACAATGCTAATGTAACAATGGAAGTTTTGTCTTCATCAATAAAGCCTGTTGATGGGAAAAACTACATATACAAGATTCAGTTGAAAGCATACATTATAGTTGAAAAAATCGAGGATTTAGATATTGCAACTGCAATAGATACCGATTCTCAAGGAGAAAATTATGAAAATAATTTTGCAAAAGAGAATTCAGAAAAAAACAATGTTGAAGATATAATGACGAAGAAGAGAAATATTGACAGCCTTGCTATTATGGCAGATAAAACGGATACTTTCAGGGTAAGTGAGCAGATTGCGGTTCCACATGGCAAACCTCCAATTGGGACAATTGTGTGGAGCGATATTAGAATAAAAAATCAAAATATTAAGACAATGGAAGGCAGTATAATTATAAACGGCCAGCTTAGTATTTTTATTATTTATATACCTGAAATGGAAAATATGCCTGAGCAGTGGCTGGAGCAGACTATTGATTTTAACGGTCAGCTTGAAATGAGCGAGGCAACGGAAGATGTGGTATCTTATATTGAATTGTGGCTTAATAATGTAAACGTACAGCCGGAAATTAATCAGGATAATGAAATGAGAAACCTGTCCGTAAGTGCTTTGCTTAAATTAAATGTAAAACTGTACAAGGAAACAAGTATTAAGGTTATTGAGGATGTTTATAAGCCGGGGGCTAACCTTGTGCCTATTATGGAGTCAAAAACTTACCAGAAACTTCTTGTAAAGAATGCTTCAAGAACAAAAGAAGTGGTAAAAATGAAAATCGACAAAACAAAAGGTCAGCTATTGCAAATCTGCAACAGTCAGGCGGAAATAAAAATCGAAAATATTCTTGTAAGAGATAATAGTTTGAAAGCAATTGGAAAAATTAAAACTTGTATAATTTATATTTCTTCTGATGACAGACATCCAATATGCTGCCAGTGCAGAGAATCTAATTTTGAACACGGAATAGATGCGGAAGGCATTGAAGGAAATGATGAATATTTTCTTAATTGGAAAGTGGAGCAGGTTAACGCCAATATGCTTAATGCTGATGAAGTGGAAATAAAGGCTGTAATAGCTTTGGAAGCCATTGTTTTCAAAAAGGTGGAGCAAAACTTTGTAACGGAAATCAATCAGGAGCCGGTTGATATGGAGGCTTTAAATAGTGCACCTGTTTTAAAAGGATACATTGTTCAAAAAGGCGATACTCTTTGGAAGCTGGCAAAGGAAAATTACACAACAATCGAAAAAATAATGACAGTTAATAATCTGGAAAATGAAACAATCAAAAAAGGCGACAGATTATTAATTATAAAATCTTGTCAGGCATAATGAAAAAAAGTATACTAGGGGGAGAGTATATATAGTAAACTATGTATAAAAAAATATATAGTCTGAAGCTGACAAACTATGAAGTAGAGCAAATGTTTGGGACAATGATAGAAAGGTGGTTTGGAGGAGCAGATGTTCCATATAATGAATTTATAAATGCAATGCTTTCAGGTGACATTGAAAGCATGAATGAATACATGAACAGGGTTACAAGGGGAGTGATAAGTTATTTTGATACAGGAAAAACTCCATCTGACGAAGAACCGGAGCGTTTTTACCATGGGCTTGTGCTTGGACTGATGGTCGACCAGGTAGATAATTACATTCTAAGTTCAAATAGGGAGAGTGGTTTCGGAAGATATGACATAATGCTTGAACCGATAGACAAAAACAATGAAAAATATCCTGGCATTGTGATAGAGTTTAAGGTATTTAACCAAAAGAAAGAAGATACATTAGAGGAAACGGTAGAAAATGCATTAAGACAGATAAAAGAAAAAGATTATGATGCAGAGCTTATCAAAAGAGGTGTGAAAGAGGAAAACATATATCATTATGGTTTTGCGTTTAAAGGTAAAGAGGTGTTAATAGACGGACGGTAAAATCCTGAATTAAAATATATCCCCCTGCAAAGGATGCCATTATGGCATCCTTTTAAACATCCTCCTAACCATAATATAACTAAACGATGCAGTTATCACCTCTGCAATCCAAAACGAGTTCCATACACCGTAAACTCCTGCAAATCTGCTTAGGATAAATGCTGACGGGATTATTATTATCACATATCTGAGAAGAGATATGACGAGGGATTTTAGTCCCATGCCAAGTCCCTCTAATGCACCGGAGGCGGTGACGGATATTGTGGATATGATAAATCCAAGACAGATTATGCGAAGTGCTGTCTTGCCGGCGTGTATTGTCTTAGGGCTTGTTGAAAACAGTTCCATAAGCTGACCGGGGATTATAAGACATATTATCGTGCCGAATATCATTATTATGCTGTTTAATGCAAGTGTGTAGTGTGATATATCTGTTTTACTCTTGTTTTCTCGCCTGCACCATAGTTGTAGCCGATTATCGGACGCATACCCTGGATAAGTCCGTTTGCGGGCAGATAGAGAAATGTCTGCAATTTATAATAGATGCCGAGTATTACGACATACATTCCCGAAAATGAACTTAATATGGCATTTAGAGCCGATGTTAGTACGGATGGCAGTGCCATGTTTAATGTTGCTGGTATTCCAACTGCGTACAATTTTTTTATTATTGAAATATCAAAGCTGATATTTCTGAGTTTAAATTTTATTCCTGCATCTTTTCTTAAATAAATAAATACATAGATTAAAAATGTTGTAAGCTGTCCTATTATGGTTGCTATGCACCGTTTATTCCAAGACCTTTAACAGGACCAAGACCGAATATAAGAACAGGGTCAAGTATTATATTTACTATACATCCCGACATAAGGCTTATCATTGTAAAGGTCATTTTTCCGACTGCCTGAAATACTTTTTCAAAGGTAAGACTTACGCAGATAAATATTGAAAAAGAAAAAACAATTCTTGAGTATTTAAGACCGAGCTCTATTACTTCTTTGTCAGAGGTAAACATACCCAGAAATGATGGCATGATAAGGTTGCATATAAATATCATTAAAATACCATGTAAAATGGAAAAGAGCATACCTATTGAGGCGGCATTGTCAGCCTGCTCTTTTTTCTTTGCACCGAGAAAATAAGATATTACCGCATTGATACCTACTCCGAAACCGACCGCAATTGAATTTATAAAATTCTGTACGGGAAAAACAAGTGATAGGGAAGTCATTGCGTTTTCACTTATCTTGGCAACAAAAAAGCTGTCAACGATGTTGTAGAGAGAATTGACAAGCATAGAGATTACCATTGGCATCGACATTGACAAGATAAGCGGTAAAACAGGTTTTGTTTTCATAAAATCATTATTGTTCATTTTGAATCTCCTTAATTATGAGCAAGTTAGCAGAGTGTATTCAAATATCTGCCTGATAAATCTGCTGCATCAAAAAAGTTACTGTCTTGCAAATTTAGATATAAAAAAACACGCACTAAAATAAGTGCGTGGCGAAAAGATGATCGTACAGGAAAAATCCACTTGTAATTTTCAGTAAAAAAATGATATAAATGTAGAAATAAATTTCAGAAATACTGTTCTACATCGTAAATATCAAATTATAGATGTTGTATGTATATATGTTTGCGAATACATTATTTATAAACACATTACAGCAACGGCAATAATATACTTGATTTTTTAAATAAAGTCAAGAAAAAAATACTTGTAAAATCACTATAAAAAATGCTTGCCATATCACTTGTTTTCCTTAATGATGGTGCAAGTGACAAAATTTTTATAGGGAGGATAGATTGAAAAAAAAATTTTTCACACACAAGATTTGTGTCTGCGCACACTTGACACAAACTCGATATGCCCAAAAAACATGTGCAGAAATGATGATTTTATGAACAAAGATAACAAAACTATTCGTGATGCGAGAACTCTTGGTTTGCCAAAGATGCTTTTGCTCGGTTTGCAGCATATGTTT
>OLVW01002844.1_pt1 | contig 11774 bp, 10 predicted proteins | sample 1673301 | NCBI WGS metagenome assembly OLVW01 (sample SAMEA3178941, study PRJEB25190) | human gut metagenome
AGACTTATCAGGTGGATTACTTCAGAAAGTAACAAAGGGAGCATCTATCCTTGGTATGTTCGTCCTTGGTGCATTGATCGAACGTTGGGTAAGTATCAACTTTACTCCAGTTGTATCTAAAGTTACATTAAGTGAAGGAGCTTATATCGATTGGGCTAAACTTCCAGCAGGAGCTGAAGGAATCAAAACTGCATTAGCACAGCAGGCATCCGGTATGGCACTTGATCCAACGAAGGTTACAACTCTTCAGGACAACTTAAACTCCCTGATTCCTGGATTTGTACCATTACTGTTAACACTGTTATGCATGTGGTTATTAAAGAAAAACGTTTCTCCAATCATCATTATCATCGCATTATTCATCGTTGGTATCGTTGGACACGTTATTGGATTATTATAAGAATGATCAAGCACATATACAAAAGGCCCGGATGTCCGGGCTTTTTGCTTATATAAGAAGAAAGTTTATATAAATAAAATAGACAAAAAGTCATCTTGTATAAGCAAAGAAAATTGTATAAAATAAACAAAGAGAACATATGAAACGAAGGAGGGCTTATGGCACAATCAATTAATACAAGAGTCGATGTTGTAGTAGAGGCAACGTCTTATCAGGGACTTACAAACTATGGAAAGATCATGGTTGGAGATAAAGGATTTGAATTCTTTAATACAAGAAATGTCAATGATTATATTCAGATTCCATGGGAAGAAGTTGATTATGTGATCGCATCTGTGATGTTTAAAGGAAAGAAGATTCCACGTTACGCGATTCAGACAAAGAAAAATGGAACTTATTCTTTTGCGTCCAAAGAACCAAAGAAAGTGTTGCGTGCGATCAACCAATATATACCATCCGAGCGTCTTGTACGTTCTTTAAGCTTCTTTGATGTGTTAAAACGTAATTTTATGCCATCTAAGAAGAGTGTGAAGATCAAAAAACAAAAGTAACTTTTGGTTACAAGATGAAAAAGGAGAAGGCTGTTATGGGACATATTTTAAGAATGAATCCGGTTTTTAAAGAAATGATCTGGGGTGGAACAAAATTAAAAGATATTTATGGATATGATATTCCAAGTGACCATACAGGAGAGTGTTGGGCGATTTCTGCACATAAAAACGGAGATTGTACAATTGCGGATGGAGAATACGAAGGAAAAACTTTATCTTGGCTGTTTGAAAATCACAGAGAATTATTTGGAAATATCGAAGGAAATCAATTTCCATTACTTGTAAAGATCATTGATGCCAAAAATGATTTATCTGTACAGGTGCATCCAGATGATGCTTATGCCAAAGAACATGAAAATTCTCTTGGAAAAACAGAATGTTGGTTTGTACTTCAGGCAGATGAAGGAACAAAAATGGTGATGGGACATCATGCAAAAACAAAAGAAGAGTTTATAAAAGCAATTGAGAATGATGATTATGAACATCTATTAAATTCATTTAAGATCAAAGAGGGAGATTTCTTCTACATTCCATCAGGAACATTACATGCGATCTGTAGTGGATCTTTAATCTATGAAGCGCAGCAGTCTTCAGATATCACATATCGTGTCTATGATTACCATAGAAAAGATGCAGATGGAAATGAAAGACAGCTTCATGTAAAGCAGTCAATCGATGTAACAAATGTACCTGCCAACATAGATCAGAACAAAGAATTTCTTCAGACAACTCTTGAGAATGGTATAAAAACAAGATATGTTGATAGTGAATTTTTTAAAGTTGATCGTTATGAGTTGACTGGTAAAAATGTGATTCAAAATGACAATCCGTTTATGATGGTAAGTATTACGGAAGGATCTGGAACATTAGAAGAAAATAAAGTGAAAAAAGGAGATCATTTTGTTATTTGTTCTGATCAGAAAGAAGTTATTTTTGATGGTACAATGGAAATAATGATCTCTACATTGTAATCTTATAGACAGAATATATTAATAAGGAAGTTTTTATGAAAAAAGAAGGAAGAATATTTGATGTTCTGCAGAGAGTTGGACGTGCATTTATGCTTCCAATTGCCATTCTGCCGGTCGCAGGACTTTTACTTGGAATTGGACAATCATTTACGAATGAAACAATGCTTCGAACGTACCATCTGATTAAGATCATGGGTCCGGGGACAGTTTTGTATGGAATTTTTAAAGTGGGAGGCGATTGTGGAAGTATCATTTTTGACAATCTTGCACTAATATTTGCAATGGGAGTTTCTATAGGAATGGCGAAGGCAGAGAAAGCTGTAGCAGCATTATCCGGGGTATTGTCTTTTTTTGTGATGCATGAAGCAATTTCATCCATGTTGTCTTTATATGGTGATACTTATACGATGCATACGGGAGCAACTGACCAGATTATTGGAATTACATCATTGCAGTTAGGTGTATTTGGTGGAATTATTGTTGGTCTTGGGGTTGGATATCTGCATAATCGACTTTATAAAATAAAACTTCCAGAAGTTTTGTCTTTTTTTGGCGGGACGAGAGCTGTACCGATCATTTGTACCATTGTATATGTTGGAGTAGGAATTTTAATGTTCTTTATCTGGCCGCCGATTCAGGGATTAATGTATTCGCTCGGAGGAATTGTGAAAGCCTCTGGATACTTTGGAACTTTTATTTACGGAGTGCTGGAACGTGCATTGATTCCATTTGGACTGCATCATGTATTTTATCTTCCGTTCTGGCAGACATCACTTGGTGGAACGATGGAAGTGGCAGGGAAGATGGTTGATGGAGCACAGAATATCTTTTTTGCTCAGTTGGCAGATCCTGCAACCACACATTTTAATGTAGAAGCGACAAGATTTATGGCAGGAAAGTTTCCACTAATGATCTTTGGACTGCCAGGAGCAGCACTTGCAATTTATCGTTGTGCAAGACCTGAACAAAGAAAAGTTGTCGGTGGGCTTATGATTTCTGCTGCATTAACATCAATGCTTACAGGAATTACAGAACCATTGGAATTTACATTTCTGTTTATCGCCCATGACTTGGCTATGGTTGAGTATCTCTGTGACCGTGTGGGAGTTATGTATCATGGAAAACTGGTAGAACTGGCGCCATCAGAAGAATTGTATTCCAATCCGGTGCACCCTTATACAAAAACATTGCTGTCTGCAATTCCTGTTCCTGACCCGATCAGGGAGAGAAAAAGAGTTCTGCAGTACTATGATGGCGAAGGAATGGAAAACAGCGTGTGGACAGAAGTGTCACCCGGACATTTTGCAATGCTTCCGGCTGAAGGAAAGGGGTGCAGTATATCATGAGACAAAAAAAGTTAGTCTACTATGGTAAAAAATGCCTGATATTCCTGATCTCAGTATTTATATTGTCTGTAGCTGTATTTTATGTAGCCCGTCTTGCACCGGGAGATCCGCTGATCTCCTATTATGGTGACCGTACAGAGAAGATGAGTCCGGAAGAACGTGAATGGGCTATGGAAAAACTGGGACTGAACGAGCCAATTTCTGTGCAGTATGTGAAGTGGGTAAAAAATGCCTTTCATGGAGAATTTGGAATTTCATTTAAATATAAACAGGATGTAGTGGACGTGATCGGCGGCCGTATCGGTAATACACTTGTGCTTGGAGGAATCGGATTTATCATTATGTTTGCCGGAGCCTTGCTCCTGGGAATTCTGTGTGCCTGGTACGAAAACCGGCTGGCAGACCGGATCCTGTGTAAGCTGGGAACCATATCCAGCTGTATTCCTGAGTTCTGGATGGCTCTGGTCCTGATCCTTGTTTTTTCTGTAAATCTTAAGATCCTGCCAAGCAGTGGAGCTTACAGTACAGGAAATGCAGGAGATATCGGTGACAGAGTGCTGCATCTGATCATGCCTCTGACCATCGTGGTCATGGAGCATTTATGGTATTATGCTTACATGATCCGAAATAAGATCCTTGAAGAGGTTCGCGCAGATTATGTACTTTTGGCAAAGGCAAAAGGCCTGGATAAGAAAAAGCTTATGTTCAGACATTGTGTCCGAAATGTAATGCCTGCTTATCTGAGTATTATGGCCATTGCAGTCCCCCATGTACTTGGAGGAACCTATGTGGTAGAAAGTGTATTTTCTTATCCCGGAATCGGAGCTCTGTCCTATGAGAGTGCCAGATATCATGATTACAATCTGCTGATGCTGCTTTGTATGATGTCAGGAATCCTGGTTATTTTCTGTAATATCGTCAGTCAGACTATTAATGAACAGATAGATCCCCGTATGAAGGATGAAGTAATAACCGAGAAATCGGAGGTAGTAGAAGGATGACCAATCATTTATTTGAACTGGCAGGAAACAGAAAGACAGAAACCGTAATTCCCAAATCAAAGAAAAAGTGGTATCAGGGAAAACCCGTTGTTTCAGCAGCAATCCTGATTCTTATCGTACTGGGCTGCCTGTGTGCGGAACTGATCATGACAAAGGATCCTGCTTATATGGATCTGTTAAACTATAATAAAGCTCCTGACAGGGAGTTCCTTTTTGGAACAGATACTATGGGAAGGGATATTTTTTCCATGATTTGGTATGGAGGAAGAATCTCGATCCTGATCGGTGGATTAGCCACAGTTATTTCTACTTTTATTGCAGTGGTAGTCGGTGCCTTCAGTGGAGTGGCACCTGCCTGGCTTGATGAACTGATCATGAGATTTACAGAAATATTCTTAAGTATACCAACTCTGCTCCTGATCATTTTGCTGCAGGCTATTATGGGAGAGGCAAATATGCTGAGTCTGTCCTTTGTGATCGGTGTGACCAGCTGGACCAGTATTGCGAAAGTAGTACGCACAGAGGTACGGCAGATACGAAACAGTGAGTATATCATCGCTGCAAGATGTATGGGAGCAGGATTTTTCCGTATTTTGTGGAAGCATCTGGTGCCGAACTTTTTCTCATCCATTATGTTTATGGTAGTCATGAATGTAAGAACTGCAATGATCTCTGAAGCTACTTTAAGCTTTATGGGCATTGGACTTCCGATAGAGGTTATCACATGGGGAAGTATGCTGTCTCTGTCAGATAAGGCATTAATGACAGGTTCCTGGTGGATCATTCTGATCCCCGGACTTTTCCTGATCACCACAGTGCTCTGCCTGACCAATATAGGAAACGCCTGCAGAGAGCGGACAAACAGAAAAGAAAGTAATTTTTAAAATTTAACGGAAATCCCGCTGTCTTGTTGCTGATTTGTCTGAGTTATGGTATTATATAGTTATATTCAGCTAATATATACAAAAAAATCTATAAAAATAAGGCAGGAGTGGTCAAAATGTATCAGGAAGAATACAAACGCTGGTTGGCAGCAGATCTGCAGGATGCGGATCTTAATCCGGAATTATCCAAAATCGAAGGAAATGATGAAGAGATCAAAGATCGTTTCGCAGTAGCGCTGAAATTCGGAACAGCCGGACTTCGCGGAGTTCTCGGAGCCGGAACCAACCGTATGAATATTTATGTAGTTCGCCAGGCAACACAGGGACTTGCGAACTGGGTAAAAACACAGGGCGGTAATCAGACAGTAGCCATCAGCTATGACAGCCGTCTTAAGAGTGATGTATTTGCAAAAACAGCAGCAGGCGTACTGGCGGCAAATGATATCAATGTCAGAATTTATGACGCACTGATGCCTGTACCTGCACTTTCCTTTGCAACACGTTACTATGAATGCAATGCAGGTATTATGGTAACAGCATCCCACAACCCGGCTAAGTACAACGGATACAAAGCATATGGTCCTGACGGATGCCAGATGACAGACGATGCAGCTGCCATTGTATATGAAGAGATCCAGAAAACAGACGTACTTACAGGTGCGAAATATATGTCCTTCGCAGAAGGCGTAGAACAGGGAAAGATCCGTTTTGTAGGAGATGACTGCAAGCAGGCTCTCTATGAAGCTATCGAATCCCGTCAGGTTCGTCCGGGTCTCTGCAAGACAGCAGGACTGAAACTGGTTTACAGCCCGTTAAACGGATCAGGACTTGTACCTGTAACTCAGGTATTAAAGGACATCGGAATCACAGATATCACAATCGTTCCGGAACAGGAATATCCGAACGGATACTTCACAACCTGCAGCTATCCGAACCCGGAAATCTTTGCAGCTCTGGAGCTTGGATTAAACCTCGCAAAAGAAACAGGTGCAGACTTAATGCTTGCAACTGACCCGGATGCAGACCGTGTTGGTATCGCAATGAAATGCCCGGATGGTTCCTATGAGCTGGTAACAGGTAATGAGGTAGGTGTACTCCTTCTTGACTATATCTGTGCAGGCCGTATCGAAAAAGGTACAATGCCAAAGAACCCGGTAGCAGTGAAATCCATTGTTTCCACACCACTTGCAGATGCAGTGGCAGAGCACTATGGAGTAGAACTCAGAAGCGTACTTACAGGATTCAAGTGGATCGGCGATCAGATCGCACAGCTTGAAGCAGCAGATGAAGTAGACAGATTTATCTTCGGATTTGAAGAGAGCTACGGATACCTTGCAGGACCATATGTACGTGACAAGGATGCTGTTATCGGATCTATGCTGATCTGTGAAATGGCTGCATATTACAGAAGCATCGGAAGTTCCCTGAAACAGAGAATGGAAGAGATCTATGCACAGTACGGACGTTACCTGAACAAAGTAGACAGCTTCGAATTCCCGGGATTAAGCGGAATGGATAAGATGTCAGCTCTGATGCAGGGACTTCGTGACAAACCTCTCACAGAGATCGCAGGTCATGCCATCGTAAAAGTAACAGATTACCAGAAACCGGAAGAAACAGGACTTCCTGCAGCAAACGTACTGATCTACAAGCTGGATAACGGCGAGACAGTAGTTGTCCGCCCATCCGGAACAGAACCAAAGATCAAGATCTATTACACAACTCTCGGCAAGAACCTGGAAGAGGCAGAAGCTGAGAAAGAGAAGCTTGCAGAAGCATTAAAACCGATTATGGCATAAGCAATTGTAAGCAGAACTGAATAAAATATACCAAACCGGAAAGGCTGTGCTCATTGGAGGTGCAGTCTTTCTTTTTGTAACCCGCAGGGGCCTTACTGTTACTGTTCACTCCGTTCACAGTAACGACTTACTTGATTCGGTTAAATAGGATTGATATAATTAACACTCTTTGCTACAATAAAAAACAGCGAAAATAAGAATAAGACTGCTTATGAATGAAAGGAAAACATACTATGGAAGAATATGAAGTAATCAGCATCCCGGTATCTGACGGAACAGAACGGGATTTTGCGATCATGGATACCTTTGAATTTGAAGGACAGGGATATCTGGCAGTTTCTCTGATCGAAGGAGATGAGATCCAGGAGGGCGTTTACATTTACCGTTACCACAATGCAGAAGATGGAGATGTTGTGGTAGAGCAGATCACTTTGCCTGCAGAATACAAAAAGGTGACAAAATTTTACGAACAGATGTAAGCAAAAAAATATCTCGAAAAGAACCTGCATCTTGTGATAAAATAAAAAAGAAAATCAAATTTTGATCAATAAAAACAGGAGGAAAAAACGATGGAGAAATCAACCGTTTATTTTACTGATTTCAGATGTCCGGTTGGCACCAGCCAGCTTGATAAACTGAAGAAACTCTGCGTTACAGCCGGAATCAAAGACATTGATATGGATGGAAAATTCGTGGCTATTAAAATGCATTTCGGAGAACTTGGCAATCTGGCTTTCCTGCGCCCGAATTACGCAAAAACAGTAGCTGATCTCTGTAAAGAGCAGGGAGGACTTCCGTTCCTCACAGACTGCAACACTCTTTATCCGGGAAGCCGTAAGAATGCACTGGAGCATCTGGAGTGCGCAAATCTCAACGGATTTAACAGCATTTCAACAGGATGCCAGATCATCATCGGTGATGGCTTACGCGGTACAGACGAAGTAGAAGTACCGGTAGTTAACGGTGAATATTGTCAGACTGCACTGATCGGACATGCGATCATGGATGCAGATATTTTTATCAGCTTAAGCCACTTCAAAGGACATGAAGCAACCGGCTTCGGCGGTGCACTGAAGAATATCGGAATGGGATGCGGAAGCCGCGCAGGTAAGATGAAACAGCATGCCAGCGGAAAACCTGCAGTAAATGAAGAACTCTGCCGCGGATGCCGTCGCTGCGCGAAAGAGTGCGGAAGTGATGCGATTACATATCCGAATAAAAAAGCAGTCATTGATTATGATAAATGTAAAGGCTGCGGCCGCTGTATCGGAGCCTGCAGCTTTGATGCCGTATATAACCCCAACAGCAGCGCAAATGAGCTTCTGGACCGGAAGATGGCAGAATATGCCCAGGCAGTCTGTCACGGACGTCCGCATTTCCATGTAGCGCTTGTTCAGGATATCAGCCCGAACTGTGACTGCCATGGCGAAAATGATGCACCAATCCTTCCTGATATCGGAATGTTTGCAAGCTTTGACCCGGTTGCTCTGGACCAGGCCTGCGCAGATGCCTGTCTGAAAGCAACTCCGATCGAGAACAGCCAGCTTGGAGAACACCTGGCAAAACCTGACTGGCATTGCCACCACGACCATTTCAAAGATTCCAACCCGAACATTGAATGGCAGGCAACACTGGATCAGGCAGAGAAGATTGGTCTGGGAACCAGACAGTATGAACTGAAGATTGTGAAATAATATGTTTGTCAGCAGTGGAAAATAAATGCGAAAAAGTAATAAACAAAAAGGACCGGATGAATGAACTATATTGTCTTTGACCTGGAATGGAATCAGAATCCTTCGGGAAAGAAAACACGTAACGACAGGCTTCCATTTGAGATTATCGAGATTGGGGCTGTAAAAGTAAACAGCAAAAAAGAAATAACGGATCATTTTCACCGACTGATCAAACCACAGGTCTATAAATGGATTCATGACAGCATCCATGAGGTAATTCATGTAGATTATAAAGATCTTATGAAAGGAGTGCCCTTTGAGCAGGCAGTCAGGGAATTTATTGACTGGTGCGGAGAAGACTGGTACTTTTTTACCTGGGGAAATCAGGACGTGATGGAACTTCAGAGAAATATGAAGTTCTATGGCCTGCTGGATCTGCTTCCCGGACCTGTGACCTATTATGATGTGCAGAAACTATACAGTATCAGTTATGATGACGGTACACACAGGTGTGCATTGGAGCATGCGATCGATGAGCTGAAAATAGAGAAATCCAGGGGATTTCACCGGGCGCTTGCAGATGCCTGGTATACAGCGAAAGTCCTGGAGAAAATAAATAACATAATCATCATCAATCATCCGTCACTGGATGTTTACCAGAATCCAAAGAAGAAAAAAGACGAGATACATATTTCCTATCCGGATCATGACAAATATGTATCCAGAGAATTTGCCACAAGAGAGCGAATCATGAAAGACCGCGAGGTGACCAGCACCAGATGTCCGGTCTGTCATCTGCCTGCAAAGCGCAAACTCCGATGGTTTATGAATAATCCAAAGGTTTATTACAGCATATCCAATTGTGAAGAACATGGGCTGATAAGAGGCAAGATCCGCATCCGAAAAACAGAAGATGAGAAATATTTCGCTGTGAAGACATTGCGTTTCACAGATACAGAAGAAGCAGAGGAACTTCGTGAAAGAAAAGAAGTCCTCCGCCTCAGGCGAAAACTAAAAAGAAGCGTTGAGAAGGAAATCTGAAAGGATTTCCTTTTCATATTGCATTCCATATCCGACCATATGGCCGTCTAAATAATATTTACTTTTAATTCGCTTTGGACCGACAGAATTGTTCAGAAGTTTCTGCTTCTTTACAAGCTGGCTCACATCGGTTCCTGTGGGGACAGTTACGTACACATGCCTCATATAATAGAAGGAACACAGATTATTCCAGTCCTTTAACAGGTGCTTTTCGCATGGGAGAAATACTGCCGGTACCGGATCGGTATCTATATTCAAGTCTACTTTTTCAAAATTGTCGAAGCCGTAATCCAGCAGAGAAGTTGTGTCAGGAAAAGCACCGTTTGTAGAATTCAGCACAACTGCAATGAGAATGGAATTTCCTCTCTTGGCATAGGTGACAAGCGTACTTCCCGCTGCATCGGTGTATCCGGTCTTTCCTCCCAGAACCCCATCGTATGCATAAGACTGTCCGGGCATCATCTTATGGTGATTGAGAAGATAACGGGTTTCAGACTGCTTATTAGTCGGAGGAATCTCATAAACCTGTGTGGTCACAAATTTACGGAATCTGGGATTATACCAGGCTGCCTTTGCAATCTTCATCATATCACCTGCGGTGGTATAATGCGTCTCATCCGGAAGACCATTTGGATTATTAAAATGGGTGTTCTTACAGCCAAGCTGAGCTGCCCTCTGGTTCATCAGTTCAACAAACTTCTTTACAGAACCGCTTGTTTTTTCTGCCAGAGCAAGAGCCATCTCATTGGCGGATTCCAGCATCAGAGCCATCAGGGCCTGCTCTACTGTGAAAACCTCTCCTGTTTCTGCGTAAATGCTGGAGCTTCCGGCCTCAATCCCATAAGCCGCTTCCTGCGACATGGTGATCGTATCGTCCATATTCAGATGTTCACAGGCCAGAAGAGCGGTCATGATCTTAGTGATACTGGCGGGATATAGCTTATCCTTGGCATTCTTGGAATAAAGAATAGTATCAGTGACTGCATCCATCAGCACTGCGGACTGTCCCTCGATATTAGGACCTGTGGGCCATCCTTTGACAGAATCGATATCTGAGGCCTGTGAATAGGTTTCTGAATGACCGGCTTCAGGAGTGGCAGAGGTCTCGGCAGCGTAAGTGACTGCAGGCTGGGAGGTCAGAATCCCTGCACAAAGCATTCCGGTGAGGAAACGTTTCATTAATTTATGAAATTTTGTTTTAAACATTTGAAATTACCCTTCATTAAATATACATAGTAGTTGCTTTCCATATCCTAGTACATCGTTTTAAATGACGTTCGGACAAAATATTCTACCTTATTATATCATTAATTACAATGCCTGTGTAAAATTTATATGATAGTATGTTAACAGTGTGTTACTGTTCGGGAGTTTGACAGTAACCAGTGTTATTAAACAGTAACAGGATTACCCTAATATTCAAAAAAATACTTGACACAGTGAATTTTGTGACCTTATAATGAATCCGCATAGTTAAATAAATGATATGTCCACAAAAACGTTGATGGAGAGAGTAACTGCAGGGGAAAGCAGACAGCGAACCGGGGAGGGTGTGAGCCCGGTGGTGAGTAAATGCAGTGAAGATCACTCCGGAGTTGCAGCTCTGAAGGGTGTACAGACAGGTAAGAGCTGACGGAAATCCCCGTTAAAAGATTCATGTATCGGCAGAGGATGCCCGTACAATGTAACAGGTGGTATAGCGAACGTCAATAAACCTTCGTCCTTTTACAAAAGGGCGATTTTTTTATGGGCTTATTTTCGTTCTTAAAGGACACCGGAAATATTTTTCAGCGTATATAAACGTCCTGCATATTTTCAGGTGTCTGATACAAATAATTTAAACAGGAGGTAAATTACTGTGTACCAGAAAGTTGATACGAACTTAAACTTTGTAGACCGTGAGAAAAAAGTAGAAGAATTCTGGAAAGAAAACCATATCTTTGAGAAAAGTATGGAGAACAGAAAAGAGGGAGAAACCTATACATTCTACGACGGACCGCCTACTGCAAACGGTAAACCGCACATCGGCCATGTACTTACCCGCGTTATCAAGGATATGATCCCGAGATACCGTACAATGAAGGGCTACATGGTTCCGCGTAAGGCAG
>OLVW01002845.1_pt1 | contig 11773 bp, 10 predicted proteins | sample 1673301 | NCBI WGS metagenome assembly OLVW01 (sample SAMEA3178941, study PRJEB25190) | human gut metagenome
TCCGCGCGATTAGGTTTTACTCGGAAGCGTGCAAAGCGCCGCACGAAAGCTCCTAAAATTGTCTCATGATTTGCGGACACCGTCCGAGGAGTGCTCCAAACTTGGAAAGACACGGATCATCATGAATGCCAGCCTTCGCTTGGTTAGAAATACCGGATTTTGCAGTCAAAATTTGCCGCCGTATGGTTATCTGGAACTTTCAGGTATCTGTTTCTAATAATACTGCTTATCCCTTAAAAAGGCACAGTCGGTTTATCTGCGGTTGGGATTCCGGTATTTTTCTTCGCAGTATTTGCAGCGGTAGACTTCCTTTTCTTCATCGGTCAGGAGGAAGATCTGGTCAAGCTCCTGCTCGATGGAAGTGATACAGCGCGGATTCCGGCAGGTGATGACATTCTTGACCTGCTTTGGAAGGTGCAGCTCCTTTTTCTCATAGATCTTGTCGTCCTTGATGACGTTGACTGTGATATTGTGATCGATGAAGCCGAGGATGTCGAGATCCAGCGCTTCGATCGGGCATTCCACCTTTAAGATATCCTTCTTGCCCATCTTGCTGCTCTTCGCATTTTTGATGATGGCAACCGTGCAGTCAAGCTCGTCGAGCTTCAGATCGTGGTAGATCTGCAGGCTCATGCCGGCTTTGATATGGTCTAATACAAAACCCTCGTGGATTCCACTGATATTTAACATGTATCTGTCCTTTCTGCCGATGTTAATCGACCTTGATGTCTAAGAGTGTTAAGATCAGCGCCATGCGGACATAGACGCCGTACTGTGCCTGCTTGAAGTAGGCGGCTCTCGGGTCGTCGTCGACCTCGACGGAGATCTCGTTGACTCTCGGAAGCGGGTGGAGCACCAGCATATCCTCCTTGGCGAGCTCCATCTTCGCTTTGGTCAGAATGTAGAAGTTTTTTAAACGGACGTAGTCTTCCTCGTTGAAGAAACGCTCCTTCTGTACACGGGTCATGTATAAAACATCCAGATCCGGCATGGCATCCTCCAGACGCTCCACCTCGGTGAACGGGATGTTGTTCGCCGCAAGCACGTCCTCGCGGATGTAGCTCGGGATTCTAAGCTCTTCCGGGGAGATCAGCACGAAGCGGATGCCCGGGTAGCGGATTAGTGCAGAGATCAGAGAATGTACGGTGCGTCCGAATTTTAAGTCGCCGCAGAGTCCGATCGTGAGATTGCCAAGGCGTCCTTTTAAAGAACGGATGGTTAACAGATCGGTAAGAGTCTGGGTGGGATGCTGATGACCGCCGTCGCCGGCATTGATAACGGGAATTCGGGATTTCTGGGAGGCAACAAGAGGTGCACCTTCCTTTGGATGACGCATAGCACAGATATCTGCGTAACAGGAAATAATCCGGATCGTATCAGAAACACTTTCACCTTTGGATGCGGAAGAACAACTCGCATCGGAAAAACCTAAAACAGAACCACCAAGATTTAACATGGCAGCTTCAAAACTAAGTCTTGTTCGTGTACTTGGCTCATAAAAACATGTTGCAAGCTTTTTGCCATCACATGCATGGGCATACTTGCCAGGAAACTTCTCGATATCATTTGCAAGGTCTAAGAGTTTGTCTAACTCTTCGACGGAGAAGTCTAATGGACTCATTAAATGACGCATATAAACCTCCTTATAAATACCTGCTCTTTTATAAGAAATAGTGATATTTCTCTCAGGCATTTTTACTATCATATAATAATCATTTTCCAAATTCAAGAGAAAAATTATTTACGTTATATTGGTACAAAATAATAAAATTTTCAGAAATTTTTGGTCGTCAGCTGGCTTTTTATATTGCAGTTTGAAAGCAAAAAAGCTATAATCAAATAATCATGAGGATGAAAAGCAATCCGGAGAAAAAAAGGAGTATCATATGGCTGAAGATATCAGGACAATGCATGAAGAAGACGAGGATGAAGTAAAATACTGTGAGCGGAAGAGATTATTATTTTTCGGTCTGCCATGGACGTTTACAAAGTATACGATCACACCAAGCATGCTGACGATCGATCAAGGTCTGTTAAAGACGGAAGAAAATGACTGTTACATGTATAAGGTACAGGATGTGAAGCTGACAACGACACTGTTGGAGCGCATTTTCGGGCTCGGAACGATCACCTGCTACACTGGGGATGTCACGAATGCGGAACTGAAACTGATCCACATCAGAAAGTCAAAGGAAGTCAAAAATTATCTTTTGAAAGCATCAGAAGCGGCACGTATGAAACGCCGCACATTAAATACACTAGACATTGGAGCTGCGCAGGATCTGTCGGATGCTCTGGATTCATGATCTAAAACTTACTTAGAGAGGATTTTCTCAAAGATCAGTCCGGCAGCCATCCATACCGGCGCATAGTCAAGACGGATGACACCATTTATGTTTGTGGGAGCATTGCTGTAATCCCAGGGACATAGATGGTGTTTTTTTAACAGGGAACCACTTAAGTACTCAAAACAGAAAATACCTGTGGAATAGATAAAGCCCCGGAAGAGAGCAGGGATTTTTTTAAAGTATCTGTACAGCGGTTTGATGATACATGCCATGCCGTAAATGGGAAACATCCAGACGGAAGTCTGCCCGATCAGGCGCAGGTCATGCCGGCTGCAATTGCCGATGGAGGTAAAAAGAATTTCAAGGCACCAGCCCGTGAGTCCGCATATAAAAAAGTTTCGCCGCATAATAAAAGTCTCCTGTTTTTTTATATAATATGTCACAGATCCATTGATTTCATACATGGAATCGAATGGGACAACTTGTAAAATCAGCCTTCTTGTCATATAATAAAAAAAGTACATTCTGCCATTAGGCAGGGGAGCAGTATGCAATTATTACGCAGTCTGTTAAAACAGATTTTATACGAAAGTGTAAGGGGAGACGATGACCGGAAGATAACGGATATCTGTTGTCATTCTGAAAAAGTAAAAGAAGGCTCCCTTTTTGTTTGCATAAATGGATACCGGAACAATGGTCATGAATATGTGCCACAGGCGGTGGAGCATGGCGCAGCGGTACTTGTTGTGGATGACCGCTATGTGATCGGAAGCAGGTCGGGGCCGGTGATCCTGACAGAACACATGAAGGTGGATGTGCACGAACTGATCCGTGACAGAAATATCTGTGTGGTCACAGTGAGAGATACCAGAAAAGCGCTTTCGGCGCTCTCGGCAGCTTTCTTTGATCATCCGGCAGAACGGATGAAGATGATCGGCATCACAGGCACGAATGGCAAGACGACAACAGCATTTCTGACTGCGGGGATTTTGCAGGAAGCCGGTTACCGGGTAGGAATGATCGGAACAATCGAATCCTATGATGGAAGAAGGAGAGAGACGGTGAAAAACACCACGCCGGAATCGTGCGAGATCCACAGGCTTCTGTCACGCATGGTGGAAAATGAATGTGACTGCTGTGTGATGGAGGTGTCCTCGCAGGGCATAGCATTGCAGCGCACGGCAGATGTTTTTTTTGATATCGGCGTTTTTCTGAATATAGAACCGGATCATATCGGAAAAGGGGAACATGCAACTTTTTCCGAGTATCTGCACTGCAAAAGCAGACTGATGCGGCAATGTGGCATTGGCATTGTGAATCAGGATGATCCGAATGTGGATAAGATACTTGCAGGACATACCTGCGAGGTGGAGAACTTCTCCATCCGGCATCCTTCGGACGTGATGGCGGAGGACGAATGGTATGGAATGGAATCGGGCAGCTTACAAAGCCATTTCACGGTAAAAAGAGAGTGGCGGAGAGAGGAGATCGTCATGCAGCTTCCGGGGCAGTTTAATGTTTATAATGCGCTTGCCGCCATTTCCGTGGCAGGGCATTTTAAGGTGGACCGGGAGCAGATAAAAGCAGCGCTGGCAAAACAGGTTGTGCCGGGAAGATGCCAGAATATGTCTGCGGGAGCCGGATATGTGTTCCTGATCGATTATGCCCACAATGAGATGAGTCTTCGGAATCTGCTCGAAACTTTACGAAAATTCAAACCGGCAAGGCTGATCGTGATTTTTGGATGCGGAGGAAACCGCTCTGTTTTGAGAAGGTATCAGATGGGAGAGACGGCAGGCAGACTGGCAGATTTTACCATTATCACCTCGGATAATCCAAGGTGGGAGGATCCGGAGCGGATCATGGACCAGATCGAGGATGGGCTGCGTGGCGCAGTGTGTGCAGGGGAAAAGCCATCTTACATAAAGATCTCAGACCGCAGGGCAGCAGTGGAATATGCCGTTTCGATGGCAGAGAAAAGGGATATTATTGTTTTAGCCGGAAAAGGACACGAGAGTTATCAGGAGATCAAAGGAATCCGATATCCGTTAGACGACAGAAAAATAGTACAGGAGGCGCTGGATGGCGGAATACGCGAATATCATTGTTGATATATTCAATGAAAAATTAGATAAAACATTTCAATATAGGATTCCGGAAGCAATGAAGGAAAAACTGACACTTGGAATGCAGGTGTATGTCCCATTCGGCAGACGTAATATCAGGGGATATGTTGTGGAGCTGACGGATGAACCGGAGTTTGAGGTGGCAAAGATCAAAGAGATTATCGGGATCGTGACAGACAGCGTTCCGATTGAAAGCCAGTTGATCGCACTGGCAGGCTGGATGAAGAAAAACTATGGAGCGACCATGAACCATGCGTTAAAAACCGTCATTCCGATTAAGAAAAAAGGCAATGCAGTGGAACACAAAAGCGTCCGCCTGAAGCTGACGGAGATCGAAGCCAAAAGTGAACTTGCAGAATTTGAACGGAAACATCAGAAGGCGCGTGTGCGGCTGTTGTCTGCGCTGATTGAGAATCCACAGATGGATCAGAGCATGATCACGCAGAAGTTAAATGTTTCGGGAACGGTGATTCGGGCATTAGAGACCATGGGAATCGTGGAGGTGGTCAGTGAGCGGTCCTACCGCAACCCAGTGTCACATTTAGACAGCAAGGGGTATCATCTCACGTTAAACGAAGAACAGCAGTCCGTGGTGGATGCGATCGAGCGGGATCTGGATCAGAAAATTGCAAAAACCTATCTGATCAAAGGCGTGACCGGAAGCGGCAAGACGGAAGTGTACATGGAACTGATCGCCCATATGTTAGCGCAGGGAAAACAGGCGATCGTGCTGATCCCTGAGATCGCGCTGACATTTCAGACCGTCATGCGGTTTTACAACCGTTTCGGAGACAGGGTTTCCATCATGAATTCCAGATTGTCTCCGGGAGAGCGGTTTGACCAGTTTGAGCGGGCAAAAAACGGGGACGTGGATATTATGATAGGCCCGAGATCGGCGTTGTTCACACCTTTTTCAAAATTAGGGCTTATTATTATCGATGAAGAGCACGAGAGCAGTTATAAAAGTGAGACACTTCCGAGATACCATGCAAGGGAGACTGCGATCGAGCGTGCGAGAATGTGCGGTGCGAGTGTCGTGCTTGGCTCGGCAACTCCGTCTGTGGAAAGTTATTACAAGGCGAAAACAGGGGAGTATGAGCTGTTAGAGTTAAAGCACCGTGTAGCAGAAAAACCACTCCCGAAAGTAGAGGTCGTGGATTTAAGGGAAGAGTTAAAAGCAGGCAACCGTTCCATTTTAAGTGTACAGCTTCAGGAGCTGATGGAGGACCGCTTGAAAAAGGGACAGCAGATGATGCTTTTTATCAACCGGAGAGGGGTTGCAGGCTTTGTCTCTTGCAGAGCCTGCGGTCATGTGTTAAAATGTCCGCATTGCGATGTGTCTCTAAGCCAGCATGTGACAAGACAGCATCCGGAAGGAAAAATGGTCTGTCATTACTGCGGATATGAGATACCGATGCCGAAAACCTGTCCGGCGTGTGGTTCGCGGTATATCAGCGGATTTAAGGCGGGTACGCAGAAGATTGAGATGATCGTCAAGGAACGTTTCCCACAGGCGAGGGTGCTCCGCATGGATATGGACACCACGCGGAACAAGGAAGGCTATGAACAGATTTTATCTGCTTTTGCCAATCAGGAAGCCGATATTCTGATCGGAACCCAGATGATCGTCAAGGGACATGATTTCCCGAATGTGACGCTGGTCGGTGTGCTGGCGGCAGACCTGTCTTTGTATGTCAGTGATTACCATGCGGCAGAACGCACTTTCCAGCTGCTGACACAGGCGGCTGGAAGAGCAGGGCGCGGAAGTGAACCCGGGGAAGTTGTGATCCAGACATACCGGCCGGATCATTACAGTGTGCAGACTGCAAAAGAGCAGGATTATGAAGCGTTTTATGAGCAGGAGATGGAATACCGCAGAATGCTTTTATATCCGCCGGTCTGGAATATGCTTGTGATCTTATGTGCATCAAAGCAGGAGCAGACCGCTTACGATTCCGCAAAGCTTCTGGTGCAGGAGATCGACACCTGGCAGGAGAACATCAAAGCTGCAATGGAGCGTGTGGGAGAGGATTTTAAAAAGAAACGGGTTTTCCCGGTAGGACCTGCGGATCCGGCAGTGGCAAAGGTAAATGACATCTATAAAAAGGTGATTTATATAAAAACAAAAGATTATCAGACACTGGTTGAGTTGAAAGACCGTCTCGAACATTACATGCGTGATAACAGAGCATTTAAAGATACGGTCGTACAGTTTGATTTTAATCCAATGAGTGGTTTTTAAAAACAAGGAGGACATTATGGCGCTTAGAACAATCCGTGTACAGGGAGACCCTGTATTAGAAAAAATCTGTAAACCTGTGAAGGAGCTGACACCGCGCACAAAAGAGCTGATCGAGGACATGTTAGATACCATGTACGAGGCAAACGGTGTTGGACTTGCAGCACCGCAGGTGGGTATCTTAAAAAGAATCGTAGTGATCGATGTGGGCGAGGGCCCGGTCGTGATGGTAAATCCGGTTATTCTGGAGACATCCGGGGAGCAGACCGGCGATGAGGGATGTTTAAGCATTCCCGGAAAAGCCGGACAGGTTACAAGACCAAATTATGTGAAGGTGCATGCATTTGATGAAAATATGGAAGAATATGAGATTGAGGGCACAGAGTTAATGGCAAGAGCCATGTGCCACGAGATCGATCATCTGGACGGACATCTTTACGTGGAAAAAGTGGAAGGCCAGCTTCATGACGTTACCTATGAGGAAGAGGAATAGGCGCAGAGGGAAGAAGCAGAAAAGAAACCGGAAGCGAGGAGAGAATCATGAGAGTTATATTTATGGGAACCCCGGATTTTGCAGTGGGTACATTAGAGGAAATTATAAAAGCAGGACATGAAGTAGTGCTGGTTGTCTCACAGCCGGATAAAGCGGTTGGAAGAAGCAAGGCATTAAAGTACACACCGGTGAAGGAATGTGCGGTTGCACATGGGATTGAAGTGTATCAGCCGGCAAAAATCCGTGCAGAGGAAAGCGTAGAATATTTAAGACAGTACAATGCGGATATCATCATTGTAGAGGCTTTTGGACAGATCATTCCAAAAGCAATCCTTGATATGCCGCGTTTCGGATGTGTGAATGTACATGCGTCCCTGCTGCCAAAATACCGTGGTGCAGCCCCAATCCAGTGGGCAGTGTTAAACGGGGATCAGGTCACAGGCGTCACGACCATGCGTATGGATGAAGGTCTTGATACCGGGGATATGATCATGAAGCAGGAAGTGATCGTGGATGAGGATGAGACAGGCGGAAGCCTGTTTGACAAGCTGTCGGAAGTAGGGGCAAAGCTTTGCGTGAAAACGATGGAAGCAATTGAAAATGGTACAGCTGTTTACACACCTCAGGATGACGCGCTTGCAACTCACACCGGAAAGATCCAGAAAGAGATGGGAAGTATCGACTGGTCAAAAGATGCAGAGGTGATCGAGCGTCTGGTGCGCGGCTTAAATCCATGGCCGAGTGCATATACAAGGATCGATGACAAAAACCTAAAGATCTGGCGCGCAAAAGTCATTTCCCATGAGGTGAAAGCCGCTCCGGGATGTATTTTAAAAGTGACAAAGGACGAACTGGAAGTCCAGACGGGGAATGGAGTATTAGCTTTATTAGAGGTACAGTTAGAAGGAAAGAAACGAATGACAACGGATGCCTTCTTAAGAGGATACCAGGTGACAGAAGGCAGTTTCTTAAAACGTTGCTGATAAGAAAGGATGATTACTATGCCATATTATTATTACGGATTTGACCCAACTTATTTTCTTGTGATTATCGGAGCAGTGATCTGCATGATCGCTTCCGCAAGAGTAAAATCAACTTACAATAAATATTCCCAGTACCGCAGTGCATCGGGAATGACAGGCGCACAGGCAGCACAGAGAATCTTAAATTCCGCAGGAATTTATGATGTGACGATCCAGCATGTATCCGGAAATCTGACCGACCATTACAATCCGTCTGCAAAGACATTGAATCTTTCGGATTCTGTATACAATTCCACATCGGTTGCAGCCGTTGGAGTTGCAGCACATGAGTGTGGACATGCAATCCAGCATCAGAACAGCTATTTTCCACTGACACTGCGCACGGCAATTGTCCCGGTAGCCAATCTTGGTTCCACACTTGCATGGCCGTTGATTCTGATCGGATTATTCTTTACAAGAAATACAGGGGCAGTTCTGATCAATCTTGGAATCATCTGCTTCTCTTTTGCAGTGATATTCCAGCTTGTGACATTGCCGGTAGAGTTTAATGCATCTGCAAGGGCATTGCGCATTTTAGGCGAGCAGGGCATTTTGAGTGACAGTGAGCTCCCATACACGAAAAAAGTGTTAAAAGCAGCGGCACTGACTTATGTGGCAAGTGCGGCAGCAGCTATTTTACAGTTACTGCGTCTGGTACTGTTATTTGGAGGAAGAGACCGTGACTGATTCTGTCAATACGAGAGAACTGATCCTCGGGATCCTGATGGAAGTGACAAAAGAGGGCAGTTACAGCCATCTTGTGATCCGTTCCGTGCTCGATAAGTATCAGTATCTGGAAAAAAAAGAGCGTGCCTTTATCACGAGAGTGTCTGAGGGAACCATCCAGTACATGATCGAGCTTGACTATATCATCAATCGGTTCTCCAAAGTGAAGGTAAACAAAATGAAACCGGTCATCCGCAATATTCTGCGGATGAGCGTGTATCAGTTGAAATATATGGATTCCGTGCCGGACTCCGCAGTGTGCAATGAGGCAGTGAAACTGGCAAAGAGAAAAGGGTTTGGTTCTTTGAGCGGTTTCGTGAACGGGGTGCTGCGCAATATCAGCCGCAATTTAAGCACTATCACTTACCCGGATGGGCAGAAAGACCAGACCCAATATCTGTCTGTGCGTTATTCCATGCCGGAGTGGATCGTGAGACAGTGGATCAACGATTATGGCATGGAGCAGACGGTGAGCGTGCTGCAGGCATTTTTGCAGGAGACACCGGTTACAATCCGTACCAATCTTCTGAAGATCACACCGGAAGCGCTGGAAAAGCGGTTGAAAGAGGAAGGCGTTACCGCAGAGAAAATGGTCTGCGCAGATATGCCGGAATTAAACTATGCATTTATGATCTCCGGGTTTGACCATCTGAATGCATTGGCAAGTTTCCGTGAGGGGCTTTTTTATGTGCAGGATGTGAGCTCCATGATGGTGGCAGAAACAGTTGCTCCAAAGAAGGACAGCTATATCATTGATGTGTGTGCAGCACCAGGAGGAAAGAGCGTCCATCTGGCAGAAAAACTCGGGGGAACCGGTATGGTGGAGGCGAGAGATCTCACAGAGTATAAGACTGATCTTATAAGACAGAATATCGCAAGACATCAGCTTTCTAATATGCGGGCAGTACAGATGGATGCAACAGTTTTAGATGAGGCTTCCATCGGAAAAGCGGATGTGGTGATCGCCGACCTTCCGTGTTCCGGTCTTGGTGTCATGCGCAGGAAGACGGATATAAAATATAAGATGACATTACAGACAGAACAGGAACTCGTCTCCTTACAGAGAAATATGTTAGAAACTGTCTGTCAGTATGTAAAGGTGGGCGGAACATTGTTATATTCCACCTGTACAATGGATAAAATGGAAAATGAAGACAATGTCACATGGTTTTTAAAACAGCATCCGCAGTTTGAACTTGTGAAAATGCAGCAGATTTTTCCGCAGAAAACATATGGAGACGGATTTTTTCTGGCAAAATTACAGAAAAAAGCGTGAGAGACTTCCGGAACTTCTGATGAATGAAGGAGAATTATGGATCAAAAGGAAAAGACAGATATCAAATCGCTGAATCTGAAAGAACTGACTGTGTTCATGGAGCAGCTTGGAGAGAAAGCGTTCCGTGCAAAGCAGATTTACCAGTGGCTTCATGGGAAGCAGGCAGCGTCTTTTGAGGAGATGACCAATATCCCAAAGGCGCTGATCGAAAAGTTAAAAGAGAACAGTCATCTGGTCAGCATAAAACAGGAGGCAGTACAGATCTCCAAAATCGACGGAACGAGGAAATACCTGTTTCTGTTAGATGACGGAAATGTCATTGAGAGCGTTTTCATGCGATACAAACATGGCAATTCGGTCTGTATTTCTTCACAGGTGGGATGCCGCATGGGATGCCGATTCTGCGCATCTACATTGGACGGTCTCGTGAGAGGACTGACCCCATCTGAGATGTTAGACCAGATTTATCAGATTGGAAGAGACACCGGCGAGCGGGTTTCCAATGTGGTCGTGATGGGAACCGGGGAGCCAATGGATAATTTCGATAACCTGTTAAAGTTCATTGAACTTCTGACCGATGAAAATGGATTAAATATCAGCCAGAGAAATGTGACAGTATCCACCTGTGGAATTGTTCCGCGTATGCGGGAACTTGCGGACAAAAAATTACAGATCACGCTTGCATTATCCCTGCATGGTTCTACGCAGGAAAAGAGAAAAAGGCTGATGCCGGTAGCAAATAAATATCATCTCCCGGAAGTGCTGGATGCCTGCGATACCTATTTCCGTGAGACAGGACGCAGAGTGACCTTTGAATACAGTCTGGTACATGGAGTCAATGATACAGAGGAAGATGCAAGGGAACTGACGGCACTTTTAAAGCCGAGAAACTGTCATTTGAATCTGATCCCGGTGAATCCGGTAAGAGAGCGTGATTTTGTACGCCCAAGCCGCAAAAATGCCCTGAATTTCAAAAATAAACTTGAAAAAAGCGGAATAAATGTTACTATAAGAAGGGAAATGGGCTCTGATATTGATGGGGCCTGCGGTCAGCTCAGACGCAGCTATGTAAAGGCGGATGTGGCAGAAGGAGAAGAAGTATGAGGACATTTTCAATAACGGATGTCGGAATGGTACGACAGGTGAATCAGGATTACGTTTTTGAAGGAGGAAGACCACTTGGTATCCTTCGGAATCTGTTTGTGGTGGCAGACGGAATGGGCGGACATCAGGCAGGCGACTATGCTTCCAAGTATACCGTGGAAGTATTGCAGCGTGAGCTGGAGAAAAGCCAGGGCGAAGATATTGAGAGAGTCCTTGTAAATGCTATTAAGACGGCAAACCGGGAGATCATCCGGGAGGCATCGAAGGACGAACATCTCAAGGGGATGGGAACAACGGTCGTAGCAGCTACGATCATGAATCAGATGATGTATTTTGCGAATGTGGGAGACAGTCGTCTCTATCTGATCAATCACGGAATACAGCAGTTGACGAAAGACCATTCACTGGTAGAAGAGATGGTACGTCTGGGCGGTATCAAACCGGAAGAAGCAAAGCATCACCCGGATAAGAATATTATTACCAGGGCGATCGGGGCAAA
>OLVW01002846.1_pt1 | contig 11764 bp, 10 predicted proteins | sample 1673301 | NCBI WGS metagenome assembly OLVW01 (sample SAMEA3178941, study PRJEB25190) | human gut metagenome
ATATACTACAGATATAATAGTCAATATGGTGGAACTTTAATCGATGCAATAAAATTCTTTATGCTTTTTAAAGCGCAAAGTGGATTAGACCGCAATTTAAATTACGTTATAATCGCAATATGCACATTCATAGTATACTACTTATTTATGAGAAAGACATATGTCGGTTTAGCCAAAATTGTAAATGCTACAAACCAAATGGCAGCTGGAGACTTGGACAAGGTTATAGAGATAGATTGTAAAGGAGATACAAAAAAATTAGGAGATAATATAAATATAATCTCAAGCCTTTTAAAAGATGTCACTATACAAGAGAGAAAAGCACAACAGACAAAAGCCGACCTTATAACTAATGTATCACACGATTTAAGAACGCCTCTAACTTCTATAAAAGGCTATTTAGGACTTATAAATGGAGATAATTATAGAGATGAAGTTCAACTTAGATATTATGTAGATATAGCATATGAAAAGTCTAAAGAACTTGAAGTACTTATAAACGACTTGTTTGAACTTACAAAAGTCCAAAATAACTCTATTACATTAGATAAGATAGATATAGACTTAGTCGAATTATTAAATCAAATTATATTCCAATTTGGGTACCAATTTGAAAGTGAAAAAATAAAAGAAAGAAGCTCAAACATCTTCGTTTGTTCTTCTTTCTCTTATCTTTTGTATCTTAGTCTTTGTTATTATTTACAGACTCTTTGCATCCTTCTTGCCCATAGCATCAATTTTTGTCTGTGCTAATCTTGCCTGTGATGTTCCTGGGAATTTCTTGATCAGTGTCTCATATGTCTTCTTCGCATTCTTAGTATCTCCTGAAGCTTCATATGCCTGTCCAAGATAGCTGTATGCATAACTATTTGTATCTCTTACTTTGATTGCTTTCTTTAAGTAGTTGATCGCTGTCTTGTAGTCTTTTGACCAGTATGCATTCTTTCCTTTGCTGTATAATCCTGTTGCAGCGTTTGGATAAACCTTTGTTGTCAGATCATTATAGATGCTCTTCATATTCTTTGTTGTCAATTTCTTGCTGTCAATATCAAGTAATGCGTCTGCTGATCCTGTATAATCACGATCACTGTATTTCTGTAATGCTTTTAATAATGAATCATAGACTCCGTCTTTCTTGCTTGTTCCGATATATTCTGATAATTCATCTTCTGCTTTCTTCTGAGCTTTCTGTGCTTCTTTTACTTTCTTGTCACTTGCTTTTAGCTGTGTATCTTTTGCTAAAATCTGTTCTTTATAATCTTCAACCTGTGTTGTACTCTTGTGATTAAAGCTTGCTCTGACTGTTGGATAGATCAAAACAGCTGCAACGATCACACCGATCACAATACCTGTTACCATATAAAACATAGGGCTCTTTCCTGCAGATTCATTTTCCTGGAAAGATGAGATCTTAAATGGGCTCTCTTTCTTCTTTGGTGGCTGCTCTGTCTGTGCCTTTGTCTGTTTTTTCTTTTCTTTTTTCTTTTCTTTCTTATCTGATTCTTTTTCCTCTGGTTCTTCTTCCACTACTTTTGACTCAAATTCCTTACCATATTCAACGGCTAATTCATTATCTGGTTCAATCTTTAAGATTGTATCAAGGAACTGTCTTGCATCATCATAATTCTCTTCTTTGATGGATAATAGAGCCATCAGAAGATATGCATCTACAAAATTAGGAATTGCTGCTACAACGTTCTTTAACTGCAGCATTGCAAGGTCATCATTGCCCTGTTTTGCATAATTCAGTGCCTGGTTATATTTCTTGATCATCTGATTTGCTTTATATAATTCTGTCTTATTCTTCTTAATCTCTTCAAGCTCTTTACCATAAATATTCTCTTCTGCTGATTCAAGATCCGCACATGGCTGGAATCTTTCTAATTCTTCATTATAATTTAACATCTTTCTCCTCCTGATTTATGAAATCTTTGGCCATGCCTGCCAGGTAAAATGACCCGACTACAAAGCAGACCGTATCTTTCTCTCTTCGATCTATCATCTGACGAAAAACATTCTGAAATTCTTCTTCTCTGATCCTTCTGTGATCGATCGCCACTGTATAAAAAGCTTCGATCTGTGGTATCTGTTTCAAAATATTCTTCATGTATTCTTCTTCATTCTTGTGAGATGCTGCAAATAATATGCGTTTCTTTCCTTGGAAATTGGCTTCTACAGTCTTTACAAAGCCTTCCATTCCCTGAATATTATGTGACACATCAACAATGATCCCTGGTGCGATCTCTTCCATCCTTCCCGGAATCTTTATCTGTGTCAGTGCATTATAAATCTTGTCAGCATCTAACTGCTGGCATAAGATCTTGGCTGTCTTAAGTGCAACTGCTAAGTTTGCCCTCTGAAATGTTCCTGCAATATTCGTTCTCACATCTCTTCTCTTATCATACGCACTCGCATTTAAAAAATCAATATATTTTGCTGCTTTTTCTTCAAATTTAAGATTATCTTCAGAAACGTCATAAAATGGTGACATTTTCTGCTTTGCTTCTTCTCTCAAAATATCAGATACTGCCTGTTCCTGTTCCATTGTTACAACAGGAATCGCCTTTTTTATGATTCCTGCCTTGTGTGATGCGATCTCTTCGATCGTGTGTCCAAGGAATTCCATATGATCCATACTGATTGATGTGATCACGCTGACTTCTGGAATGATAACGTTCGTTGCATCATATCTTCCACCCATCCCTGTCTCGATCAGACAGATATCCGGCTGTTCTTCTTCCATGATACATAACGCCATCAAAAACATCATCTCAAAAAAAGAAGGCTGATTAACTCCTTTTTCCACTGCTGCTTCCACACATTCTTTCACCCGGCTGCAGACATCTTTAAATCTCTCATCTGAAATATCCTGTCCATTCAGCCGGATTCGTTCATTTACCTTTACCAGATGTGGTGAAGTAAATGCTGCTGTCGTTTTCCCATGCTCTTTTAAGACTGCTTCCAAAAATGCACAGACTGATCCTTTGCCATTAGTTCCAGCTACATGTACAAACTTCAGATCCTTATGCGGATTTCCAAGCTGCTCTAATAAATAGTTTATATCTTCCAGAGAAGATTTTTTGGCGAATCCTGCGATTTTGTATAAATATTTTACAGATTCTTCGTATGTCATGCCAGTTCTCCGCGTAATACTGCTTTTAACACCTGTAATACTCCGTCTTCTTTATAAGAAGGTGCAATAAAATTCGCTACCTCTTTTACTTCTTCTCTTGCATTTTCTACTGCAAAACTGTGGCTGGCACGTTTTAGCATTTCAATATCATTGATATTATCCCCAAACGCAAGTGTTTCATCCGGACTGATCTTATATGCTTCCTGAAAATGCTGCAGCGCTGATCCCTTGTTTCCACCTTGATTTGTGCAGTCCAGCCAGAATTTTCCTGAGACAGCAATATTCATTGTTTTGCTCCATTTGTCCACAAATTCCTGACTTACCATCTTTTCTGCGCAATTGTGGTGGAAGATGCTGATCTTACATACGTCATCCAGATAATCTTCAATATTATCAACTAATTCTCCTCTATATCCATAATCATCGATCATATAACGATATAATCCAACATTTTCAAAATACGCCATATTATCCTTATTGATCGTAATTTCACATCCTGGAAACATTCTTGCTTCACGAATGTATGATCTTGCAACATCTTCTGGAATCTTATTTATAAACTGATAATCTTTTGAATAAACAGCTGTTCCATTCTCTGAAATAAAACTTATTTCATCAACGATTGGTGCAAACACTTTCTCAATACTTGAGCGCTGTCTTCCACTGGCTGCGATCACTCGCACTCCTCTGTTTCGCAGTTCCTTGATCACATCGTAATATTCTGGATTAATTTTTAATGTTCCATCTGCTAATAATGTTCCATCGATGTCTGTTGCGATCAGTTTTATCATTTCTTTTCCTTTCTTATCTTTGTCTGATTTATTGTAAATATCTTATTTCTTTGTTCTCTTATAACTTGGGCCTTTCCCCTTCTGCACTTTTACAGATAATCGTTTGCCGTCGCTTGTGATCACAATCGTTCCTCTGCTTCCTGTATCATAAACATTCGCAGTTTTTAATTCATTAAGTGTCTTCTTATGTGGTGCCTTGTAACTGTTTTTATAACCATTACTGATCACAGCTATTTTCGCTTTTACACGTTGAAATAAATATCGATGATCTGATCTTGCTTTTTTAGTGTTTTTTAAAATATCCTGCATTCCATGATGCGGTACTTTTAAAACCTGTGCCTGTAGATTATACCCTTTTTTCACTAACTGTTCAATTGTCTCTTTTTGTGCATCTCCTGTAAATAGAAATGAATTGCTTTTATAAGTAAGTCTGGTTACAATAGAATATTTGTTTACCTGACGATAATTCAAATCTCCTCGTCTTCCATATTTGTATTTTGCATTCATAACACCATAGAATCTCATACATGCTTTTCCAAGATAAACTTTATCTCCTGCTTTTGGAACAACATATACGGTTTCTTTTCGTTTCACTTTCTTTTGAATCTTTGCGATCACTTGTGCATATATTCCCTCATCGTCTCGATATTTGATCAGCTTTGCTGTTGATGCACTTTTTTTCATTCTATCTTTCCTTACAATTTTATATCTATTGTACGATCTGCTGTATTTCCTTTATACGCACAGAAAGGTTGCTGTATCTTTTGATCTTACAACAACCTTTTGTTTTTATTTTTCCTTTTCAAGATCGTATGGTGTTACCTGATATACATAATAATTTAACCAGTTATAATACATTGTATTTGCATGGCATCTCCATGACTTGACTGGTTTCTTTGTTGGATCATTATCTTTGTAATAATTCTTTGGTATATCTGGATTCAGTCCGCGCTTCACGTCTCTTACATATTCATAATGAAGTGACATCACATCGTATTCTGGATGACCTGTTACAAATACCTGGCTTCCTGTGGAATTCAGAATGATATATGGTCCCGTTTCATCTGATTCCGCAACAACTGTTAATTCTTTATTTTTCTTGATCGCTTCTCCGTCAACACCTGTATTTCTTGAATGTGGTACATAAAACTTATCATCGAATCCTCGAATGATCGGAACTTTACTATGTAATGGATGATGTTCATAAACACCTGAAATCTTCTTATCTAAGATATGTTTCTTGATTCCATAATGGTAATAAAGCCCTGCCTGTGCCGCCCAGCAAATGTAAAGTGTTGAAGTTACATGTGTTTTTGACCATTCCATGATCTCTACTACTTCATCCCAGTAGTCAACTTCTTCAAATTCCTTCAATTCAACTGGTGCCCCTGTAATGATCAATCCATCAAAACGTGTATCTTTAATCTCCGAAAAATAATTATAAAATTTCTCCATATGTGATTCTGATACATGAGTTGGAACATAGGATTCTGTCTGTAAAAATGTGATATCTAACTGTAATGGTGTATTTGATAAACTTCTCAGTAAATGAAGTTCTGTATCCAGTTTATTTGGCATCAGATTTAAAATTGCAATCTTTAAAGGCCTGATATCCTGTGTGCATGCCCTTTCATTATCCATCACAAATACATTCTCTTCTTCTAAGATCGCCTTTGCTGGCAGATCACTGTCTATTCGAATTGGCATTTTATCAAATCTCCTTCTCTCTTTTTTCGATTGCTTTCTAAGCTTACAGGATTTTCCTGTCAAATATCTATTATAAAACTCTTGCCTTTTTTATGCAATCTCTATTTATCGTCCAATTAACTCTAAGAAGTCCTCTTCACTCAGGATTGGAATATCTAATTCCATTGCTTTTTTATTCTTAGAAGACTGAGACATCTTGTCGTTGTTGATCAGGTAATCTGTTTTCTTGGATACAGATCCTGTGACTTTGCCTCCCATCTGCTCAATCTCTTCTTTTAACTGTTTTCTATTATCAAAATGATTAAGTGAACCTGTGACAACAAATGTCTTTCCTTCTAATATCTGTTCAGTTTCTACTTCTTCTTTCTTTTCAAACTGCACATATTTTAAAAGTACTTCTAAAATCTTTTCATTATGAGGTGTATGGAAGTATGATACCATTGCCTTTGCGATCATCGGTCCAATCTGGTCGATCGCTGTAAAATCTTCTTCTTTTGCTTCTCTGATCGCTTTGAAATCTTCTTTAAAATGCTTGCAGATCAATTTCGCATTGGATAGTCCTACATTCGGAATTCCCAAACTATAAATAAAGTTTGCCAATACCGGCTTTCTGGAATCTTCGATTGCTTTTGTCAGATTCTCAAAAGATTTCTCCCCAAATCCTTCTAATTCTAAAATTTCTTCTTTATGTTCTTTTAATGTAAAGAGATCATAAATTTCATTTAATAGTCCAACATCGATCATCTTCTGCAATGTTGCCTCAGAAAGTCCATCTACATTCATTGCATCTCTGGATACAAAATGTGAAAATGACTTGATCTTCTTGGCACTGCAAAATTCATTGGTACAGATCAGAGTTCTAATTCCATTTTCATCTTCAATCTTTGTCTCTCCTCCGCATGCTGGGCATGTATGTGGAATCTCAATCTTGCCGCTTTTCGTTTTATTCTCTGCGACCTGAGGAATGATCATGTTTGCTTTGTATACAACAATCTCATCACCAATTCCTAATTCCAGTTCTTCCATCACACTGATATTATGAAGACTTGCTCTGCTTACGGTTGTTCCTTCTAATTCTACTGGTTCAAAGATTGCTACCGGATTGATAAGCCCTGTTCTTGATGGACTCCATTCGATCTCTGTCAATGTTGTATCTGCCGTTTCATCCGCCCATTTAAATGCAATGGAATCTCTTGGGAATTTGGCTGTTCTTCCAAGACTTTTTCCATATGCAAGATCGTCATAAACTAATACTAATCCATCAGATGGCAGATCAAAATGTTCGATCTTCTTTGAAAATTCTTCAATCTCACCTCGAATCGTATCTTCTGTTACTCTGATATGTTCAACTACGTCAAATCCAAGACTTGCTGCCCAGTTTAGTTTCTGTTCAAAAGAATTATTAAAATCCATTCCTTCGATGTCACTTACGCTAAATGCATAGAAATGCACATGGCGCTTTGCTGTGATCTCATTATTTAACTGTCTGACGGAACCACTGCATAAATTTCTTGGATTCTTGTACTGGCTGTCAACATCTTCAATCTCTTCATTCATCTTATAGAAATAAGAATATGGAATGATTGCTTCTCCTCGGATCACTAACGTTCCGTCGTAAGAAATGTGTCTTGGAACATTGTCAAATACTCTTGCATTGTTTGTTACAACTTCCCCGACTTCTCCATTTCCACGGGTTACTGCTTTGACTAATTCTCCATGTTCGTAAGTCAGTACGATCGTTAATCCATCTAATTTCCATGATAAGATTCCATCATGTCCACTAAGCCATGCTGCCAGCTGATCTGGTTCTTTTGTTTTGTCTAGAGAAAGCATTGGTGATGGATGTGCTTCTTTCTCTAATGATGTCATCAATTCATATCCGACATGGATTGTTGGACTGTTGGATAATACAGTGTTTGTCTTTTTCTCCAGTTCTAAAAGTTCATCGTACATCTTGTCATATTCAAGGTTGCTCATGACTTCTTTATCCTGCTGGTAATAAGCCTTCCCTGCTTCATTTAAGATCTGGATGAGTTCTTTCATTCTCTCTAAATCATTCACTTTTTAGCTCCTTCTTTAACTCTCTCAATTCGTCCGGAGTTAATTTTCGATATCTTCCTTCTTTGAGGTTTCCAAGTTCTATGTTCATAATTCTGACTCTCTTTAATTTTGTCACACGATATCCAAAGTATTCACACATTCTTCGGATCTGGCGATTTAATCCCTGTGTCAGAATAATACGGAACTGATCTGGTCCTTCTTTTGTTACTTTGCATCTTCTTGTCACTGCATTGATCTCATCTAATGGAACCGGATTCCTCATATTATGAATGAATTCGTTTGTAATCCTCTTATTTACTGTAACTTCATATTCCTTTTCATGATAATTTCTTGCTTTCATGATCTGATTGGCTGCTTCTCCGTCATTCGTAAGAAGTATCAGACCCTGTGAATCCTTGTCCAGACGCCCTACTGGATAGATTCTTGTTGGATAATTGATATAATCAATAATATTATCTTTCTCTTCCTTGCTTGCTGTACATACAATTCCTCTTGGCTTATGAAAAGCCAGAAAGATCAGATCTTCCTGAATCTTTACCGGCTTTCCATCAAATGTCACGCTCTGCCCCGGAAGTACTTTGGTTCCGCTTACTGCAATTTCTCCATCGACTTCTACTCTGCCTTCTTCAACATAAGTATCTGCCTGTCTTCTGGAGCAGATTCCTGCCTGACTTAAATATTTATTTATACGCACTGCATCTTCTGTTTTACGTTTTGTCTCTTTCATTGTTACCTTTCCCACTTGTCACAAAGGGCGATGATCTGGTCAGCAAATTTGCCCAGGTCTTTGTTGGTTCCACCCTCATTGTGCTCTATTACAGATTTCAAACGCTCGCTTGCTGTAAGAAGTCTGATATAAGCACTACTCTGTTTTGGTTTCTTCTGGATGCGTTCTCTTGATCCCCATTCGGTCCATTCACCTGAAATAAGATCATACACATCTCCGCTGTATGGTGCTCTCGCTTTAAATTTATATTCATCTTTTAAACAGGATGTAAATGCTTCACAAACTGCATCTTCTCCATGAACTACAAATACTTCTTCTGGTTTCTTCTCGAAACTATTGATCCATTTTAATAGTCCATTCTTATCTGCATGTCCACTCAAGCCTTCTAACCGAACGATATCTGCTGACACTTTGATCGTTTCACCAAATAATTTCACTTCCTTGGCTCCTTCGATCAATGATCTTCCTAATGTTCCGTATGCCTGATATCCTACGAATATGATCGTATTCTCCGGTCTCCAAAGATTATGTTTGAGATGATGTCTGATTCTTCCAGCTTCACACATACCTGAAGCTGATATGATAACCATCGGCTCTGTCTCAAAGTTGATCGCCTTGGATTCTTCGGTTGTAATAGATAAATGAAGATTGGAAAATGTGATCGGATTAATGCCCTCTTTCACTAATTCCATTGCTTCTTCATCATAAGTCTCGTCAATGTTCTTATTAAAGATCTTAGTTGCTTCTACCGCTAACGGACTGTCTACAACAACCTTGAAATCGCCATGATTCTTCACTCTGTCTTCTGCTTTGATCTGACGGATATAATATAATAATTCCTGTGTTCTTCCTACCGCAAATGATGGGATGACGACATTGCCTCCTCTGTCAAATGTTCTTTGGATCACATTGGTAAGCTCTGTTACATAATCCTGATGTTTTCCATGATAGCGGTCTCCATATGTAGATTCCATAATAACATAATCTGCCTCTTTCGTATAGCTTGGATCTTTGATCAGAGGCTGATCAAAATTCCCAATATCTCCAGAGAACACAAGTTTCTTCTCTACATCATCTTCCCTTAACCATACTTCAATACTTGATGAACCAAGCAAATGACCGATATCCGTAAATCTGATGGTAATCCCATCTGAAACTTCGATCTGTCTTCCATATGGGCATGGCACAAAATACTGCATAACATTTACCGCATCATCCATTGTATAAATTGGTACAACTTCTGGTTTTCCAGATCTCCTTGCCTTACGATTCTTCCATTCTGCTTCAAATTCCTGAATGTGCGCACTATCCTGCAACATGATCTCGCATAAATCTGTCGTTGCTCTTGTTGCAAATATCTTTCCTCTGAATCCTTTTGCATACAGCAGCGGAATTAATCCTGAATGATCAATATGTGCGTGTGTCAGCAAAATAAAATCCAGACTGCCTGCATTCACTGGCAGCTCGACATTCTCGTACACATTTAACCCTTGTTCCATTCCATAGTCAACAATAAATCTTTTGCCGCAAGCTTCCACATAATGGCAACTTCCGGTCACTTCATGATCCGCTCCGATAAACATTAACTTCATGGCTTATACCTCCTCTGAAATATAGATTGGGCCAGCCGGCACGATATCTTTCAGATACTCATGCTGTTTTAATATCTGTCCTGCATTGTTGTCAAAAAACACCTGTGTCAGCTCGTCAATTGAAATTTCATCTTCCCATTCTTGTGCATCTGATCGTCCTTCTTTGCATGCATTTTCTTTTGATGAATCTACACATTGAATGGATATCTTATGATTCAGGCATTGGAATTGGTATACACCATTCTGATCCTTGATATACGGATCTTTGACCAAAATCCTGAATGTAAAATCACTCTTTCCATGAAGGATCTCTCCCCACGCTGTGAGATCTGTGATCCTTGCCATAATCTTTGGTATTTTTTCTCCTTTGGTTAAATTACCTTCTGTAATATAAATCTTCTTATTCTTATATCGATATTTTATCTCATTGAGCATATTCTCTGGCTGCGTTGAATATGCCCATCGGATATACACTTCATCATCTTCAAAACTCTCTGCAAAAACACCTGTCAATTGTTCTCCCTCATAATATACCATGAGGTTCCCTTCACCACTCTGGCTTTCTTTTGAAAGTCTTCTTAAATATTGCTTATCAGGAATTGTATAAATCTGATATGGCTGCATAAATTGTTCTAAAAATATAGTAATTCGGTCATATTCTTCTTCTGGTGCTGTGACAATTCTTGCATCTTGTTGTATTGCTGGAATTATCTTGTCCGAATCATTCATTGAATGAATCATCGTTTCTTCCCAGTCCATCACAAAGGTAAACTGAAATGGCTCATAATATGCTTTATTCGCCGGCATCAGATAAGTAAACGGCTGTCTCTTCTGATGCATGTCATTTAAGCACTTTGTAAGCATTGCTGCCATTATTCCTTGTCTTCTGTATTCTTTCCATACCGCTACAGCTACAATGTAATTTAATGTGTATGTCTTTTCCCCTGTTCTTATATGGTATGGATTCAAATGTATCATTCCTAAGATCTTCTGGCCTTCTCTTGCCAGAAGCACTTCATTGGATGCATAGACTTCTTCAAAATAATACTTTGCAAATTCTTCAGGATCTTCAAAAATCTTCTGATACATGTCATAGACTGGTTTTACTTCTTTCTCTTCCTGATAAATTAATTCCATATTATTTCCTCTCGTTTAGCAAACATACAGCTTGTGCGCTGATTCCAAGCCCTTCTCCTGTAAATCCTAAGTGTTCTTCTGTTGTTGCCTTGACGTTCACCTGATCTGGATCAACTTTGAGAACTTTGCTGATGTTTTCTTTCATCATTGGAATATAATTTAATAACTTTGGTCTCTGTGCGATCACTGTTGCATCAACATTTCCTACCTCGTATCCCTTGTCTTCAATCAGTTTCACTACTTCTTCTAATAATTTCATGCTGTCTGCATTATGATATGCAGGATCTGTATCTGGAAAATGTTTTCCAATATCTCCGAGTGCTGCTGCCCCCAGGATTGCATCTGTGATCGCATGCAGCAAAACATCTGCGTCTGAATGACCTAATAGTCCCTTCTCGTAAGGTACTTTTACGCCACCTAAGATCAGGTCTCTTCCTTCTACTAATTTGTGGACATCATATCCCGTTCCTACACGCATATATAAGTTCTCCTTTTTTGTTTTTATTATAACATGATTAAATTTTTTTATCATCTTTTCGGCAAAATTTCTGGAGATGGTTTTGAAGAATTTTATTCATTATGTGATTGAGAAAAAGTGTAACTATCAGAAAGCCTT
>OLVW01002854.1_pt1 | contig 11736 bp, 15 predicted proteins | sample 1673301 | NCBI WGS metagenome assembly OLVW01 (sample SAMEA3178941, study PRJEB25190) | human gut metagenome
CCTGCTCTTTTACCACGTACACCTGCTCAAATCCAAGCTCCTTTAACACGCGGCGCACCGGAAGGTTGCCGGTTCCGTGGAGCGGTGTGTATACAATCTTAATGTCCTTCGCCATCTCCTTGATGACTTCCGGATGGATCGACTGCTTCTTCAGCTCCTCCATGTAACGGTCGTCGATCTCTTTTCCGATGACCTTGTAAAGTCCTGCGGCAACGGCATCTTCTTTCTTCATCGTCTTCACCTGGTCGAAAGATGTCACCTTCGCCACTTCCGCCAGGATATTCTTGTCGTGCGGCGGTGTGATCTGTGCGCCGTCCTCCCAGTATACCTTGTAGCCGTTGTATTCTCTCGGGTTATGGCTCGCCGTGATTACAATTCCGGAAATGCAGCCGAGTTCACGCACGGCAAAGGAAAGCTCCGGTGTCGGACGCAGGCTGTCAAACACATACGCCTTGATGCCGTTTGCGTTCAGGCAGAGCGCCGCCTCATCCGCAAATTCGGTGGACATGATTCTGGAATCGTGGGCGATCGCAACACCCTTCTCCTGTCCGTTCTGGGAGAGAATGTAGTTCGCCAGTCCCTGTGTCGCCTGACGCACGGTATAAATGTTCATGCGGTTCGTTCCCGCTCCGATCACGCCACGCAGTCCGCCGGTTCCAAACTCCAACTGACGGTAAAAACGATCCTCGATCTCCGCCGCATTGTCCTTTATTGCAGCAAGCTCTGCCTTTGTATTCTCGTCAAAATACGGGTTTGTGCACCACTCTTTGTAAGCCTCCATGTAACTCATGCTTTTTCCTCTTTTCTTTAATCTTTAATCCACTGTGCCCAATTCTTCCGGTACTCTTCCGGCGTCATATTCTCATTCTCCCGGAACAGCTGGTAAAATAAATCTTCATTGCCAATTCCGGATTCTGTAATTACTTCACTCATCGGCTGAATCGTAAAACGCAGTAATTCTTTTGCCGCATTAAACCTGCGATTCAAAATATAGTCCCGCACACTGATACCATAACTACCGGCAAACTTCTGCTCCATCAGACTCTGCTCCATGCCAAAGCGCTCCGTCAGCAACGCATAGATACCAGATTCCGTATAGTTCGCATTAATAAACTCGCGAACCTCCTCCATGGTATCTTTGCCGGTCGTCTCCTGCAGACATCCCGTAACCAGCTGCGTCAACATACTGTGAATTGCCAGTTCGGACACATTGTCCTTTACACCGTCAAGAATCTTCCCAATCAGCTCTGCGACATCCGCTTTCTCGCTCGCCTTAAAGACAGGCACCGCATTTTTTTTATGAAACAACTCATAGAACTCCGCTGCACAGTTTCCGTTAAAATGAACCCAGGCCAGCTTCCACGGCTCATCCTCGCTGCTGACATGTTCAAAGGTCTTGTGACAGTCGATCCACACACACTCACCCTTATGCAGTTCGATCGTCTGTCCTTCCGTGGAAATACTTCCCTTTCCTGCAACCACTTCAAAAATCAGATAAGAATCCAGATTCTCCCGCCTGCACACATGCGGTACGAGACTTTCCAGTCTTCCTACCTCCTGCCATCATTCAGGATCACGTTGCGCTGGATCATCGTCTCGGCAATCCGCTTCAGAAATGTCATCAGATAGTTGGCATCCAGACGGTTATACCCCTCATCCTCCATCTTCTTGATCGCTTCAAATGCCGAGATGCCCGCTTTATCTCCCTGACGCATCGTAAGGGCATCGTAAGTATCTGCCACCGCAAGAATTCTGGAAATCCAGTTGATGTTATCCCCCATTACCTGCAGTGGGAACCCGCTTCCATTCACGCGCTCGTGGTGCGTCAGAACCGCCTGTTTAATCCGCTGGTCTATGTTCATCTTCTTAATAAGGTTGTATCCGCTCACGACATGTTTCTCATATCGTTCCGTCTCGTATTCTTGCAGAAATTCCGTCTGTTCCTGCCCGTCCTTCCAGAGTTCAAGAAATCCAATGTCATGAAGCAGCCCCGCCGCCATGACCTCCTCCATCTCCGCCTCGGTGCATCCGCTCCACCGTGCAAAAAGCGCCACGTTAATGGTATGTGCGTACAGACCTGACTGCTGTTTTTTCATATGAAGCAGCATGTCCGCAAGATCTGTATCATCATCCGCTTTTTTCAGCAGTCCGTTCAGCGGCTCCAGCAGCATGGAAATGTTCACATCCTTACTCCGGTATACAATATCTTTCAGTTCTTCCGAAATCGACTGTTCGGCCACCGAGAACTCTGCCCGGAACTCTTCCAGATGCTGTTCCTTCGCCGGCGCACTCTGTTCCTGCTGTTCCGGGCGTTCTTTCCTGCCCGTCGGATATTCCACCATCACACTGTCCACAAAATGTCTGGTCAGCAGCGCGACGACGTCCTTCGTGACGACCGCTCCGTCTGGCACAATCACCGCCCCTGTCTTTGAAAACACATCCTCTTTTATCATCATTCCCTCCCGCAGGCGGTTGACCGACATCCTCAAACACGGCATGGTATCTTCTCCTCTTTCCTGTACTTTCATCCTCTGGAAAAGTACTATTTTCCTATAAAGTCTGTTAGTACTATCATATACCAAGTATTTTCTTTTGGGAAGTAGGGAATTTATTTTCCCGTAGCGGCTGTCGCCGCGCATAAGCAGAGCAAATAAGCAAATCGCGTATGCTGCGGGAAGCATTCTGTCCGGCAGAGCCGGCCAGCACGCGGCTGTCGCCGCATATAAGCAAAAACGGCGCGACCGCCGGGAATAAATTCCCGTAGTCACGCCGTTTCCGCTTATATGCTTCTCGTAGCTTACGCGATTATTTTAAAGTAACCTTTGCGCCCTCAGCCTCAAGTTTAGCCTTGATGTCGTCAGCGGTTGCCTTGTCAGCAGCCTCTTTGAGAACCTTAGGAGCTCCATCAACAAGATCCTTAGCTTCCTTTAAGCCTAAGCCAGTTGCCTCACGAACAACCTTGATAACCTTAACCTTGTTCGGGCCAACCTCTGTTAACTCAACGTCGAACTCAGTCTTCTCTTCTGCTGCTGCGCCGTCACCAGCACCTGCTGCTGCAACTACAACGCCTGCTGCTGCAGATACGCCGAACTCTTCTTCACAAGCTTTTACTAAATCATTTAACTCTAATACGCTTAACTCTTTGATAGCATCGATAAATTCTGCTGTTGTTAATTTTGCCATTATAATTTTCCTCCATTATAATTTATTGTCGCACCGGTCAGTCTCTCCTGCCGTGCCCATATACTGTTTCATCCAGCCGCCGGATAGATTACTCTGCCGGTGTCTCTGCTGGTTCTTCTGCAGCTGCTGTTTCTTCTGCCGGAGCAGCCTCTACTGCTGCATCTGCCGCACCGCCTTTTTCTGCGATCTGATTGAGAACGCGAGCAAGGTTGGTAATCGGAGACTGTAAGCTTCCAAGTAATTTGGAAAGAAGTTCTTCTCTTGATGGTACTGCTGCGACAGCCTTCATGCCTGCCTCATCATAATAAGTACCCTCAACAACACCTGCTTTGATTTCAAGAGCAGGAGCTGTTTTAGCGAACTTAGCTAAAACTCTTGCCGGAGCTGTTGCATCCTCAGTAGAGATAGCGAAAGCATTCGGTCCTTCAAGAACGTCTCTTAAGCTTTCGAACTGAGTACCTTCTACTGCACGGCTTACTAAAGTATTTTTGTATACTTTGTAAGTAACACCAGCTTCTCTTAATGCTTTACGTAACTGAGTATCTTCTGCTACGGTAAGTCCACGGTAGTCAACTACTACGACCGACTGTGCATCTTTGATGTTTTCAGAAATTTCCTGTACGATAGGCTGTTTGAGTTCTACTTTTGCCACGAATCGTGCACCTCCTTTTATTATTTTGCCGACGGATAATCCGCCGGATCACAGTGATTTTCCCACTGCTGCTGCATAAAAGACTTGAGGTATATAAAACCGCTTTATTCAGATTAAAATCTGCAATAAAAAACTCCCTGCAAAGACAGAGAGATACGGTCAAAAAAATCTTGATAAAGATCCCCTCGGCAGGTCGTCTTACGTTTACGCCACATGGCACCTGCTGTCTTCGGCAATTTTGTAATCTTTCGATTACACACCGTCATGTTTTCACACAACGGTGTGATTATATCATTGTATTAACGCGATGTCAACAACAATTCAAAACTTTTTACACATATTTAGCAGTGTTTAATTTAACACCAGGTCCCATTGTTGAAGAAATACTAATATTCTTAACATAAGCACCTTTTACTGTTGAAGGTTTAACTTTCATTATTGCTTCAACAAAAGCTTTAAGATTTTCTGCTAATTTAGCATCATCAAAACTTGCTTTACCAATAATGCCATGAACATTTCCGAAACTATCAGTTCTGTAGTTAACTTTACCTTTTTTAGTTTCTTCAATTGCTTTAGCAGTATCAGTAGTAACAGTACCAGTCTTAGGGTTTGGCATTAAACCTTTAGGTCCAAGTAATTTACCGATTTTACCTAAAAGTGGCATCATTTCAGGAGTAGCAATGATTACATCATAATCGAACCAAGATTCTTTTTCGATTTTTTGAATCATATCAACATCTCCTACAAAGTCAGCTCCAGCTTCTTTAGCAGCTTTAGCTTGGTCACCTTTAGCAAGAACTAAAATTTTCTTACTTTTACCAGTACCATTTGGTAGAACAACTGCTCCTCTTAATTGTTGATCGTTCTTTTTAGTATCTAAGTTTAAATTCATAGCTACTTCTACAGTACCATCAAACTTAGAATTAGAAGTTTCTTTAACTAATTTAACAGCCTCTTCTACTGAATATGCTTTATTCTTATCAAGTTTTTCTAAGTTAGCAACATATCTTTTACTTCTTTTCATTTTTCTTCCCTCCTTATGTGGTATTTGCGGACTAATATGCATCCTTCCACATAGGTATAAACCTATATGACATATTAATTATTTTTATTATTCTGCGATTTTGATTCCCATGTTTCTAGCAGTACCTTCAACTATCTTCATAGCTTCTTCTACTGTATAAGCATTTAAATCAGGTAATTTAGTTTCTGCAATTTGTCTAAGTTGATCCTTAGATATAGTTGCAACTACTTCGCCCTTACTAGAGCCAGATTTAATACCAGCAACCTTCTTTAATAAGAAAGCAGCAGGTGGAGTCTTAAGTACAAAATCAAAACTTCTATCATCATAAATTGTAATAACTACTGGAACGATATCTCCCATTTTATCTCTAGTTGAATCATTGAATTTAGTACAAAACTCTTGTAGATTGATACCTGCAGGTCCAAGTACAGTTCCTACTGGAGGAGCTGGTGTTGCTTTTCCTGCTGGAATTTGTAATGTTATTTTCTTAGTAACTTCTTTAGCCACGAAAAACACCTCCTATTAAATTTTATTTTCGCGTGTGGTCCTATCAGCGTCCGCCTTCCACTTACTAACATAATAATATGCCTCGCAGAAGTAATGATAGCACACTTTTTTAAAGTTTTCAACTATTTTTTATCTAAATTGCTATTTTTTTCTATTATATAGTGTTTTTATTCTAATTATATAGTCTCAACTTCTTGCATATCAACTTCGACAGAAGTCTCTTGTCCAAATAAATCTACTAAAACATTTAGCTTTTGTTCTTTTAAATCAATAGTATCTATTTTAGCGGTCATATCTTTAAATGGCCCTGCAATAATCTTAACTTTAGCACCTTCTTTAAGGTCTTTACTAACATCTACTCTACTCATACCCATACTATTAAGTATTTTATCAACTTCTTGGGGAAGTAGAGGAATAGGTTTAGCACCTTTACCAGAAGATCCTATAAATCCAGTAACACCCGCAGTGTTTCTGACAATATACCATGCTTCATCAGACATAACCATTTCAACTAATACATATCCTGGAAACATCTTTTTAACTTTTTCTTTCTTAACTCCATTTTTATATTCTATTTCTTTTTGTTCTGGAACAATAACTCTGAATATATTTTCATGTAAATCCATAGAGTTAATTCTCATTTCTAGTTTTTCTTTTACTTTATACTCGTAACCACTTACAGTATTTACAACATACCATTCTTTTTTCATTATATCTTACTCCTTAGTAATGCTACTAATAAATCAATAGCATAGAAAAATACTCCAAAGAAGATCATAAATGCTACTGTTGATACAGAGTATTTAACAAGTTCTTTTTTACTTGTCCATCTAATTCTAGATATTTCTTTTTTTACACCTTTAAAATATTCTATCATATCAAAATCCTCCCAATATTTGATTAAAATAAAAACACCTTTCGGTTGACATAAATATACCACAATAAATACTTATTTGTCAACATTTTTATTGAAGTTTTATTATTATTTTACTTTGAAAAGTCATTCTGTCTTTTCAAATAGTTTTGAGTTTGTAATCTCAAAACTAAAACACTTTTGTTTTATCATATCTGTGGCCAAATTTAATATCTATAATCTTCCTAATTATAAAAGAATAATCTAAGATAGGTCGTATATAAAATAAAAAAAGAATCTATAAGTAATAGACTCTTAATATTCAAATGGCGGCCAATGTAGGGCTCGAACCTACGACCTATCGGTTAACAGCCGAGTGCTCTACCGACTGAGCTAATTGGCCACTTGTTCACTTGACTTCTTAAGTATATAACATTTTTTTAAACTAATCAAGTGTTTTTTTAACTTTTTTAATATTTTATTCATTATTTATAAAAAAATACCTAAAAAAAAGAAAAATCTATCAACATACCTGTTGATAGACATATTTTATAGTTTTTCTAGTTCTTCTCTTAATACCATATTTGTAATACCAGGATTTACTTTACCTGAAGTTTTCTTCATGATAAGACCCATAATAAATCCCGTAACGTTTTTACCGTTTTTATAATCATTAACAATATTAGGATTATCATTAAATACTTCATTAATAATCTTTCTTATTTCTTCTTTATCACTAATTTGTGTACCTTCACTCTTTGCAATATCAAGAACATTCTTATTCTCATCTAGTGCTTTAGTAAATATATCTTTTGCTTGTTTATTAGATATCTTACCATCACTCATCATTTTAATAACTTCGCAATATTTATATCACTAATAGATTTAAAGTTTTTATTTAAATATCCAAGTAGAAATCCCACTATAATATTCGCAGTATTTTTAGGATTAGAACCATTACTAATAATACTTTCAAAATAGTCAGATAATTTTCTATCTTTAGTTAAAGTACCTGCATCAACACTGCCAATACCATATTCATCTATATATTTTTTCTTTCTTTCATATTCAAGTACTGGCATATCTTTCTTAATACTATTAATATATTCTTCTCTCAGTTTAATAGGAGGTATATTAGGTTCAGTATAATACTTATAATCTATTGCATCTACTTTACCTCTCATAAATACTGTTGTTTTATTTATTTCATCATACCTTCTTGTTTCTTGTTCAATTACTCCACCTGCTTCAAGTATTTCAGTTTGTCTTTTTATTTCAACTTCAATAGCTTCTTTAACAGTTGTAAAAGAGTTAATATTCTTCATTTCTACTCTTGTGCCAAGTTTAGTATCTCCTTCTTTCATTAGAGATACATTAACATCTACTCTTATTTGACCAAGATCTGCTCTTGCGTCACTAACATCTAAGTATAAGAACATATTTCTAAGTGTCTCAAGATAAGCTATAGCTTCTTTTGAAGAACTAATACAAGGATCAGTAACAGTCTCCAGTAGTGGTACTCCTGCTCTATTATAATCAATTAAAGAATAAGTACTTAAATGATCCATATTAGCGGTATCTTCCTCTAAATGTGTATCTTGAATAGTAATCTTTTTTTCTACTCCATCTACATTTATCATTACATAACCTTTAGTACCTATTGGATTACCAAACTGAGTAATCTGATATCCTTTAGGTAAATCAGGATAATAATAATTCTTTCTATCAAAAGTTAGATATTCTGGTATTGTAGAGTTTAATGCTAAAGCTACCATAATACTCTTTCTAACAGCTTCTTTGTTAACTACTGGAAGTATACCAGGATAACCAATGTCCACTACTGATAAATTAGTATTAACATCACCATCACCATTTTTACTAGAACTAAAATTTTTACTATTACTTTTTAGTTCGCAGTGGACTTCTAAACCAATAACGGGAATATATTTACTCATCTTTAGCCACCATTCCTTTACATCCAAGTACTTCTTCTAATTTATTAGCAAGATTAAGCACTAAACTATCTTCTTTTGCCCTGCCAGTAATATTAACACTAATAGGCATATTATTAACAAAACCACTAGGAATAGATATACTAGGGAATCCTCCAAAGTTACCAATAACTAAATGATTACCAAGTATTAGATACTCATCTGATAATTTATCACTTGCTTCATTAAATAGCGGTGCAATATCAGGAGTACTTGGCATAATAAGTGCATCATAATCTTTAAATAGTTCATTCATTCTATCTACAATCATTCTTCTTACTCTACCTGCGTTCAAAAATAACTTTTCTTGATTTTCTTTCTGAAGAACATAACTACCTATAACAAATCTTCTCTTAATAAGTTCAGAAAATCCCTCAGTTCTAGTATTCATCATAATATCATTAATATTATTACCATCTATTCTATTACCAAATGGAATACCAGTTAAATTAGAGTTATTAGAGGTTGCCTCAGCACAAGATATAACATTATAAGCAGGATATACAGCCTCAAGTAAATCTTTTCTAAAGCTTACTCCCACTACTTCTATACCAAGTTCTCTGCATTTATCTATAGTCTTATAAAAACTTTCTATTATTTTTTCTAAATTTTCATTACCATTATTTATCTCTAATGCCTCTTTCATGTAAAACAATTTCTTTCCTTTGACATTATTTGACAAATTATTTACATAGTTAACATCTTCATCAGGTAAACTAGTCATATCTTTATCATCATGACCTTTAATAATATCCATAACATAAGCAGTGTCTTTAACACTTCTAGTAAATACTCCGACATGATCTAAACTTGAAGCAAAAGCAAATAGTCCATATCTAGATATTCTGCCATAAGTAGGTTTATATCCTACTACACCACCATATGCCGCAGGCTTTCTAATAGAATCACCTGTATCACTACCAATAGCAAAAGATACAATACCGAGTGCCACTGCAGCAGCACTACCCGCAGAACTACCACCAATCATTCTTGTTTTATCCCAAGGATTTCTAACAATACCAGTATGCCCAGTAGTGCCAGTACCACCCATTGCAAGTTCATCTAGTACAGTTTTACCCACAAGTACAGCTCCAGCTTCTTTTAATTTTCTATATACAGTTGCGTCATATAAAGGAATATAATCCTTAAGTATATTTGAAGAAGCAGTAGTTAGTATTCCTTTTGTAGAAATATTATCTTTTAAAGCATAAGGAATACCTCTAATAACACTATCACTATCTAATTCTTCTTTCTTATCTAGGATGGTAACAAAACTATTATATTCTTCTTGATACTTAATAGCCTTATCTCTAGACTCATTAAATAATTCCTCGCTAGTGGTCTTATCAGTATCTAAAGCCTCTCTTATTTCATCAATACATTTATTAGTCATTATTCCACCACCTTAGGTACCTTTACCCTATTGTCATCATAATCTTTAACATTAATAACCATATCATTAAAATCAATTTCATTTTTATAAACATCTTCTCTTAAATAATCATCATCTAAATTAAGTTCAAAAGGAAATGTCATTGGAGTAACTTCTTCAATACCATCTATCTTATCAATAAATTCCATTTGTTTTAATATAACATCAAACTCATTCTCTAAAGTTTTATATTCTTCATCATTCATCTTAAACATAAGTTTTTTTGCTAAATTATCTAATACATCTCTTGTTATCATAATGCCTCCTCATTTACCTCTATATTATATAACAAATTAATAATAATAACAATATAAAATATTTAATACCAAAATAATATTTTAAACTACTTTTTAGCTACAAAATGTTTTTTTGAAGATGTTTTTTCTAATATTTATTGCAAATTTGGTAATAATAATACCAAGGTATTTAAAATATCATATAATTTATTATAATAAAACTAGTTTTGGAGGTATTATGAAGTTAGGTGAAAAAATAAAACAATTAAGAAAAAGTAAAGGAATATCACAAGAAGAATTAGCAAGTACATTAAAAATAAATAGAAATTTCTTATCAAGAATAGAAACAGGTAAATCAGAGCCTACTGCTAGTATGTTAAAAAATATCGCTAAAATATTTAAACTCCTTATTAGATGTTAAAAGTCTTCCATCAGATAATAGTAACAAATTAAAATATATAACCGATAATTGTAAATATTTAGATGAAAAAGATATAGATTTCATTATCAGAATAATATCAATAATGAAAGAAGAATATGTAAAAGTTAATACAAATCTAGAATAGAATGATATTTGTCATTCTTTTTTATATAATTAAGTATGAATAATGACAAAGATGAACTTTTAAAACAAGTTAATATTGATATAATTTTCTTTTTTCTACTAGTGGTTAAAGCTATAATATCTTTTTACCTAATAAATGAAAAGAAAAAAAGTATTTTAAATATACCTAGTATTTCAAATGAGAAAGCAAATAAAATATATTATTATAATCGAAGATTAAACCTTGTTATTGCTGTATATTTCTTTTTAAATGCTATGTATAGTTATCAAAATGCTACTACTGAAGAAGAGAAAGAGCAAGAAAAATATTTAGTCGCAGCTACTTTCTTCATCTTACTAGGAGCCTTACTTTATTTACCGCTAGGAAATAGTAATTTAATAATTGAAAACTAGTATATTTTTCCTTTTATAAATCATAATAAAGATAGAAAGGAATGATATATAATGTTACCAAGATATTATTTAAATGACTATTTTCCACTTATAGATTCACCATTACTAAAAGAAAAAGAATATATGAAAACAGATATAAGAGAATATCAAAATAAATATATTATGGAAATAGATTTACCGGGATTAAAAAAAGAAGATATAATAATAAACTATGAAAATGGATATTTAACTATTAAGGCTACCAAAACAGTTAGTTTAAAAGTAGAGGCCTATATAAGAAGAGAAAGATTTTATGGTGAAGTAAAAAGAAGTTTTTATATTGGTGAAAAGAAGGAATCTGATATTAAAGCTAATTATGAAAGTGGTATCCTTACTATAACTTTTCCCAAAGAAGATATTTTAAAAAATGAAAAACAAAATATTATGATTAAATAATTATTCTAGATTACTATGTAGTCTAGATTTTTTTATATTCACATTAAGTCTAATTGTCTTAATGTGTTATTTTGAGTCCAAGGTCTCAAAATAATATATCTACATATCTATCATATATAAGCCGTAAATATATATTTAATTTTTATCTATTAATTTTAGTAAATAAATGATATAATCTATTTGAGGTGCAAAATGAATAGTTATGAAAGAGAAGCAATTGGAGATATGGTTATTGTAAAGGGAATAGTTTTTGAAAATACTGCTATTGGTAAGAAAGAACCTGACCATGCTTGGAAAGATGGTAGACCTTGTATGATAATATATAGTGATAGTGAACTTGATTACTTATTAACCCTAACATCAGTAGATAGAGAAGGTTCAAAACAGCATTTCAAAATTAATGATGAAAATATACTATATGAAGAAGATTTTAAATATAGATATAATAGAAAAGTGTGTGCAAAT
>OLVW01002857.1_pt1 | contig 11729 bp, 10 predicted proteins | sample 1673301 | NCBI WGS metagenome assembly OLVW01 (sample SAMEA3178941, study PRJEB25190) | human gut metagenome
TGGGCATCCTGACCGTGGGCATCGTCACCAAGCCCTTCTCTTTTGAGGGCAAGCGCAAGATGGGCCTGGCTGAGCAGGGCATTGCCAACCTGCTGATGCATGTGGACAGCCTGATCGTGATCCCGAATGAGCGCCTGAAGATGATCAGCCAGGAGAAGATCACCCTGATGAATGCCTTCCAGGCTGCCGACAACGTGCTGCGTCAGGGCGTCGAGTCCATTTCCGCCCTGATCAACGTGCCCGCCTTCATCAATCTGGACTTCGCCGACGTGCGCTCCATCATGAAGGATGCCGGTTACGCGCACATGGGCGTGGGCAGCGCCAAGGGTGCCGGCAAGGCTGAGAACGCCGCCAAGGCTGCCATTTCCAGCCCGTTGCTGGAGACCAGCATTGCCGGTGCACACGGCGTTATCATCAACATCACTTCCAGCCCCGACATCGGCCTGGAGGACGTGGAGACCGCAGCCGGCCTCATCACCCAGAGCGCTCATCCGGATGCGAACATCATCTGGGGTACTGCGTTTGACGAGAACCTGTCCGACGAGATGCGCGTGACCGTCGTTGCTACCGGCTTCGACAACAAGAGTGCCAGCGACCTGCGCAACAGCATCAACAACGCCATGGGCGGTGCCCAGTCGGTGCCGTCGGCAGTGTTCAGCAGCGACACCGGCAGTGCAGCCACTGCCGCTGCTCCTGCTGCTCCTGCTGCTCCTGCAGCAGCCCCGGCCGCTCCGGCAGCTGCCGCAAAGCCCGTGGAAGAGGAAAGCAGCGACAACCGTTACTACGACGAGCTGCTGGCCATCCTGAACAAGCGGAAGTAAGGCTGGCAAATAATAAACGCATCGTGGCACAGCGCCCGTGAGGAGGGCGGGTCTCTTGCGCGCAAGCGGAGGGAGGCAATGCAATGCTGAAACAGGACGTTCCGCTGCGGACCGGATGGTTCGGGTACCGGAAACTGGATGTTGAAAATTGTATTGCGCACATCCGCGCAGCGTATGCGGCAGAACTCCGCCTTGCCCGGCAGACGCAGCAGGGAATGGAGGAGACCATGGCGCAACTCAGGCAGGAGAACAAAGCTCTGCGGCAGCGCTTTGCCCAGCAGGCGGCGGCGCAGGCCGCAGCATCGGTGCGGGCAGAGGGCAGCGACAAGCTGCAGCAGCTGACCCGCAAGCTGGAAGCGGCCCACGCCGAGATCCGCCGCTACCAGACCCGGCTGTTTGCCTGCGAGCGCCAGATGATCGCTCTGCGGCGGGAAAATGCCGACCTCGAAGCAGCCTGTGAGCAGGCCCGGGAGGAGCTGCAGATGGCCGTGGCCCGTGCCGAAAAGGCAGAGCAGCAGGCTGCCCAGAGGCCTGCCTGTCCGGAAGTGCCGGTGCAGGCCCCGACGCCGGAACCGCCCGAAGAAGCTGTGGCCTGCTGTGCAAGACCGGCCGCACAGCCTGCGGCGCAGCCGGAACCCGTGTGGCAGCCGGAAACGGAGCTGGAGAAGCTTTCGGTGGAGCTGCTGCGCCGGTTTGATGAAATGATGCAAGAATGATTCGACAAGCTGCTGCGCCAGCATGGACTGGTGCAGCAGCTTTTTGTGTGAACAGGGGATTTTTGCTGCGGCAAGGCAGCACATTGCCAGATGGGGATGGCGAGGAGCAAGGCACATGAATGTGAAACAGAAGATCCTGATCGCAGACGATTCTGAGATCAACCGCGCGCTGCTGATGGAGATCCTGGGTGACGGGTATGAGTATCTGGAAGCAGAAAACGGTGTCCGGGCGGTGGAGCTTTTGCGCGAGCACACGGACATCGCACTGGTGCTGCTGGACATCATGATGCCGCAGATGGACGGCTTTGACGTGCTGAAGGTCATGCGCTGCTATTCCTGGCTGGACGAGATCCCGGTGATCATGATCTCGGCGGCAAAGGACACGGCCAACATCGAGCGTGCCTACGACTTGGGTGTGGCCGACTACATGCGCCGCCCCTTTGAGCGGGTCATGGTGCTGCGCCAGGTGCAGAACGTGCTCATGCTGTATGCCAAGCAGAAGCGCCTGACCCGGCTGGTGACCGATCAGGTGTACGAAAAAGAGCACAACAGCGTGCTGATGATCAGCATCCTGAGCCATGTGGTGGAGTTCCGCAACAGCGAGAGCGGCCTGCATGTGCTGCACATCCGCACCCTGACCGACCTGCTGCTGCACCAGCTGGCGGGCAAGACCGACCGGTATCAGCTGGACGAGAGCGACATTTCGCTCATCAGCACGGCATCGGCCCTGCACGACCTGGGCAAGATCGTGATCCCCACCGAGATCCTCAACAAGCCCGGCCGCCTGACCGCCGAAGAATACGCGATGATCAAGACCCACACGGTGAAGGGTGCCCGCATCCTGCGGGACCTGAGCAACACCATCGGCGGGGGAAACGAGCCCCTGCTGCAGGTGGCCTATGCCATCTGCCGCTGGCACCATGAGCGCTGGGACGGCGGCGGCTACCCGGACAAGCTGAAGGGCGATGCGATCCCCATCGCAGCACAGGTGGTGGCACTGGCAGATGTGTACGACGCCCTGACCAGCGACCGCTGCTATAAACCGGCCTACGACCACGACACGGCCCTGCGCATGATCCTGAACGGCGAGTGCGGGGCCTTCAACCCGCTGCTGCTGGAATGCCTGAATGAGTCGTCGGAGCTGCTGCGGCAGGAGCTGCAGCGCAACGAGTGGGACCGCAGCTTCCACCAGGACACCCACCGCTTGTCGGAGGAGATCCTGCACCGGGAAGCCCTCCCGCGGGAGGACCGCAGCCAGCGGCTGCTCAACCTGGAACGCGAGCGCACCCAGTTCTATGCGGACCAGTGCGGCGGCATCCAGTTCGACTACGACCTGCTCAGCGGCCGGGTGATGGTGACCAACCACTACGCCAGCGCCGCCGAGCGCACCCAGGTGCTGGACTTTGACCATGGCGAAGGGCTGAACTTCCTCTCCCTGAAGGACCGCCGCCGCCTGTTGGAAGCGCTGGAAAAGGCAACCCCGGAGATCCCGCAGGCCAGCTTCCCCGTGGAGGTGCAGACCGGCGGCGGATACCAGCCGCACCGGCTGGTGCTGCGCACCCAGTGGAGCCGCGGCGGGCAGCGCCGCTGTGTGAGCGTGGTGGGCCAGCTGCTGCCGGAGCAGACCGAGGATGCAAAGGCGCAGCCGGATGTGCTGCTGCACAGCTCCGGAGGCTCGATGGCGGCTGTTCTGCAGCAGCTGCAGGGCGTGTTTGACCTGGTGCGTCTGGTGGACCCGGAGCGCGCCAAGGTGCTCACCCTGCACCCGGACGGCACGCTGGAAGAGCGGGCCGGTCACTGCCATGTGGTGTGGAACAAGGCCGGCCGGTGTGAGAACTGCATCTCGGCCAAGGTGTTCACCAGCAAAAAGACCCTGAACAAGATCGAATTCAATGGCGAGGACGCCTATTTTGTGCTGTCGCGCTATGTGGAGAACAACGGCCGCGGCTGCGTGCTGGAAATGGTTTCCAAGCTGTCCAACGGACGCTGGCTGGACATGGGCGGCCGCCGCATGCTGCTGGACCGCAGCGAGGACTTTGACAACAGTGCCTTCATCGATCCGCTCACCGGGGCCTACTCCCGCCGGTACTTTGAAAAGTTCCTGGCCGACAGTGAGCAGATCAACGGTGTGGTGGTCATTGACGTGGACCGCTTCAAGGCCGTGAACGACAGCTACGGCCATCTGGTGGGCGACAAGGCGTTGGAGAGCATCTCTGCGGCGGTGCAGGCCTGCCTGCGGGAGAGCGACATTCTGGTGCGCTACGGCGGCGACGAGTTTTTGCTGGTGATGCCGCAGCTGCGGCCGGAGGGGCTGCCGCTGGTGATGGACCGCATCCAGGAAGCGGTGCGGCAGGCCCGGGTGGAGAGCCACCCGGAGATCCGCCTGTCCATCAGCGTGGGCGGTGTGTGCGGCGTGCACCCGCTGCGGGAGGCCATCCGGCAGGCAGATGACCGGATGTACCAGAATAAGGCCCGCAACAAGGAATAAAAAACAGGACCCGGACACGGGGCAGGCACAAAAAGGTGCTGCCGGTATCCGGGTCTTTTTTGGTATCGGGATAAAATATGCTCAGTGCACGGCGCTGGTGCGGTGCTCCATAAGATAGGTGGCTTCCAGATCCGCGATGTGCAGTTTGACGGCAAGGGGGTACTTGTCGTAGGCTTCCGAGATGGCAAAGCAGCCGCCCCGGGCCGCATCGTCAAAGCCGCCCATGTGCCAGCGGATGGCCACGGCCTCTTCCACCTTGAGCTTCATGAAGCGCTCAATGAGGAACACGCTTTTTTCACCGTGGCCGTAGGGAAACAGGTCCTCCACGCTGTAGCTGGGCACCTTTTCCCACTGACCGGTGGTCTCGTTCTTCACGTTGCGGGTGCCGGCCTTGTAGTAGTTGGCCTTGCACAGATCGTGCAGCAATGCGCAGATGGCAAAGCTCTCCTCACTCTCGCCCTCGGTAAAAAAGGTGTCGTGCAGGGCGTGGTAGACGTTCAGGCTGTGCATGCACAGCCCGCCGGTGCAGGCACCGTGGAACCGGGTGGACGCCGGAGCCGAAAAGAAATCGGTCTTGTGGTCCAGCCAGTCCAGCAGCTTTTCGCTGCCGGGGCGGGTGACATGCTGCCGGAAGATCTGCAAAAACTCCTCGCGGTCGGTCATGCTCACAGCTCCATATCTTCCAGGATGCCCTTGAGGATGGCCAGCTCGTCGTGGCTCAGGGAGATGCCCTTGCCCATGCGGGTGCCGTCCGGGGACCAGTCGCGGATGTCGTACTTGGGCTCGCCGTCGTTCCAGCTGATCAGGTTGAGCTGACGCTCCCAGCCGCGGGGACGCTGGGAAAGCACTGCAATGCGCTCGACGACTTCGTATTTGATCTCTGCCATAATGCAAAACCTGCCTTTATCTTTGTTTGCTACCATAATAAGGGAAGCGCGGCAAGATTTCAACAGGTAAAGCAAAAATTAACGGAAAATTTTTTGTGCGGCTCAGCCGTAAGGGGCGTTTTCGCGCCACTCCACAAGCTGCTGCACCGCGTCGGCGTCCTCATCCGGGGCGGGGTGGGCCGAGTGAGCGTGCTGCAGGGTGCTGAACAGCCCCGGGGCATATTGCGCCATCACACCGGGCACCTTCCCGGCCAGAAATTCCTGCGCGTTTTTCTGGCGGCAGGCGGCGGGGGTGCCGTCGGTCATGGGCACACCGGCCTGCGGAGCGCTGCCCGGTTCCGGGTGCGGAGGATTGCCGGGCACTTCCGGCGGGGGCAGCTGGGTGCCGGGTGCCGAGGGGTCTCCGGGCGGCTGGGTCGGGTCCGGCTGTTTGCCCAGCGGCGGGCTGCACCGGCTGCAGTTGGCTTCCGGCGCGGAAGAAGGCCCGGGCCGGTCCGGAAGGGCATGATGGATGAACGGCGTGAGGGAATTCATAAAAGCGGTCACCTCCTGCCGTTAGGATGCCCGGCGGCGGGGCGTTTTACACCACCAGCTCCACGGTGGAGCCGCCGGTGCGGTTTTTGTGCACCACCACCTGCCGGTCGATGCGGTCCTTCAGGGCCCCCACATGGGAGATGATGCCCACCAGCCGGTCGCCCTCGGTCAGACCGGCCAGCACCCGGATGGCCTGTTCCAGCGATTCCTCATCCAGGCTGCCGAAGCCCTCGTCCAGGAACAGGGTGTCCAGCCGGATGCCGCCGGCGGCGCTCTGCACTTCATCCGAAAGGCCCAGTGCCAGCGCCAGCGAGGCCTTGAAGCTCTCACCACCGGACAGGGTCTTGACACTGCGGCGGGTTCCGTTGTAGTGGTCGATGACGCCAAGGTCCAGGCCGGACTGGCTGCGCTGGTTCTCGGCCCCGATGCGCTCCAGCTCGTACTGGGCATCGGTCATCTGCATCAGGCGGAGGTTGGCGTGGCGCAGGATGCGGTCGAGGTAGTCCATCTGGATGTAGGCTTCCAGTTTGATCTTCTGTTTGCTGGTCAGGGTGCCGCCGGCGGTGGCGGCCAGCGCTCCCACCCACTGGACGCGCTGCTCCAATGCGGCGTGCTGCGCGGCGGCGGTGCGGTACTGTTCCATGATGCGGCGGTTGGGCAGCAGGCGGGCGGCCAGCTGCTTTTCCTGTCCGCGGGCGGCATCCCGTGCAGCAGTCAGTTCAGCAGCCGCTTCCCGTAAGGTTTCCAGCGGCTGAGCCGGGGCGGAACTCTGGGCCGCTGCCTGCTGGCTGCGCAGGGCATCCACAGCGGCTTTGGCGGCCGCGTAGTTCTGCTGTGCCGTGCGCAGGGCGGCTTCGGCCTGTTCCATCCCGGCGCGCAGGGCGGTGCGGTCGGCTTCCAGCAGGTCCAGCGCGGCCTGCGCCTGCGCCCGCTGGGGGTAGGGCAGGGCTTTCTGTTTGGCAAGCACCTGCTGTTCCAGTGCCTGCACGCGGGCAGACTGAGCGGCAGCGGTGCGGTCAGCCTCCTGCACCTGCTGTTCCAGCGCCGGGCGCTGGCGGGTGTGGGCCTGCCGGTCGGCTTCCAGCTGCGCCTTGCGCTGACAGTCGGCTCCGGCCTGCCGCAGGCTGGCCGTGCAGTCGGTGCGGGCGGCCTGCAGGGCGGCAGTTTCCTCGGACAGGACGGTATTCATCAGGGCGAAGGTCAGCTGCACCGGAGGTTTGCCTTCCGGCGCGGCAAAGCGCTCCGGCAGCAGGGCCTCGGCGTCCCGGCGCAGGCTGCGGCGGGCTTCATCTGCAGCGGCAAGGGCGCTCTGGGCGGCGGCGCTGGCCGTTTGCGCGGCACGGTCGGCTTCCTCGGCGGCCTGCCGGGCCTGCTCCACCTGTACCTGCGTTGGTGTGGTGCGGGGCAGAACGGCCCGGGCCGGGTGATGGGTACTGCCGCACACCGGGCAGGGGGCACCCTCGGTCAGATCCTGTGCCAGCAGACCGGCCTGCGCGTCCAGAAAGGCCCGGTCCAGTGCATCCCGCCGGGCGCGGGCTTCATCCTGCCGGGCAGCGGCGGCGCGGTAGGCGTCCTGTGCCCGGCGGGCCTGCCGGGCCTGTTTCTGGCTGTCGGCCAGCCGCTGGGCAAGGGCGTCCAGCGCGGTGCTGCGGGTTTCCAGCTGCGCAGCCTGATTCTGCAAAGCCAGCTGCCGGGTGGGGGCATCCACCAGCACGGCAAGGGCGGTGTCGGCTGCAGCAAGGCTGGCGTCCAGCGCTTCCAGCTGGGTGCGGCGCTTCGCGGCCAGTGCCCCGGCCAGCTGCGCGGCATCCTGTGCCTGCTTCTGCTCCCGGCACAGCGCGTCCAGCTCGTCGTAGGCGGTCAGGGCGGTGCGGGCCTGGGTCACCTGTCCGGTCAGGGCATCCAACCGGGCGGCATCCCCGGCGCGGCGGGCGCTCTCAGCTTTGGCGGCATCCAGTGCGGGCCGGGCGGCGTCCAGCGCGGCCTGTTGTTCGGCCAGCTGCCGGGCCAATTGCGCGGCCTGCCGGGCGGCTCCCAGCTGCTGCTGTATGGCATCCAGCCGGGCTTCGGTGTCGGCAAGGGATGCGGCGGCGGCCTCCTGTGCGGCCTGCTGGCGCTGCAGCAGCTCCTCCAATAAGGTCAGCGCGGTGGCAGGCTCGGTCTGGGCACAGAGGGCGGCCAGCGCGTCGGCGTCCGGGTCGTCGGGTGCGACCTGCAGCCCGGCCAGCAGGCTGTCCAGCTGGGTGTTCTGGGCCAGACGCTGCTGGTTCAGGCGGGAAGCTTCTTCCTGCAGACGGTCCTGCAATTTGGCGTACCGCTGGGTGCGGAACAGCTTGCGGAAAATGCGGCTGCGCTCCTCGGTGGAGGCATTCAGCAGCTTGGTGAACTGCCCCTGCGCGATCATGGCGATCTGGCAGAACTGGTTGTAGTCCAGCCCCAGAATGTCCAGCACGGCGGCGTTCACATCCCGTGCCTTGGTCACCGGCGGGCGGCCGTCGGCATAGGTGAGGGTGGCGTCTGCTTTTTCGGTGGTAAAGCCCTCGCCCCGCGCCTTGGGGCGGGGGTATTCCGGATTGCGGCGCACCGTGTAGCGGGCACCATTCACCTCAAATTCCAGTTCCACAAAGGTGGGCGTTTTGGGGTCGGCATATTGGCTGCGCAGCATGGCACCCTCCCGCACACCGCCGCTGGAGTGGTCGTACAGGGCGTAGGTGATGGCGTCGAACAGGGTGGTCTTGCCGGCACCGGTATCGCCGGTGACAAGGTACAGGCCGCCTTTGCCCAGCTTTTCCAGTTCCAGGGTGGTCTCGGCGGCATAGGGGCCAAAAGCCGACAGGGTCAGGCGGAGCGGTCTCATGCGTCCTCCCCCTCCTTCCAGATGTCCTCAATGAGCTGCTGGCAGAACGCGGCCTGCTCATCGGTCAGGGGCTGGTTGTTCTGCAGTTCGTAAAAGGCAGCAAGATGCTGCAAGGGTGTGATGTTCTCTACCCGCTCCGGCGCGGTGATCTGCTGATCTTCGCGGGTGCGGCGGTTGTCGTAGTCCAGCCGCATCAGGTTGGGGTAAATCAGCCGCAGCTTGGCCAGTGCGTCCGGCACGTCCTGCTCATCGGTCAGGGTGATGTGCAGATAATCGTCGGTGGCGGTGCCCTCGTAGGTACGGCGGTCGGTCAGTTCCAAATAGCTGCCCCGGACCTCCCGCAGGTCGTGCAGCGGGGTCAGGGGCGCGGTGGAAATATCCACGCAGCCTTTTTCGCCCAGGTCCACAAAGGTGATGCTTTTATGCTGGTGCGCTTCCGAGAAGGAATACTTCAGCGGGGTGCCGCAGTAACGCAGGGTGTCGCGGCCCACCTTCTGGGGGCTGTGCAGGTGGCCCAGCGCCACATAGTCAAAGGCATCGAACAGGGCCGCGTCCACGCAGTCCAGCCCGCCCACGGAAGGCTCTTCACTCTCGCAGGCGGCGGCACCGGCCACGAACTGGTGGGCTACCAGCACGCTGCGCCGGGCCGGGTCCACCGGGCAGTGCCGCAGCACGCAGGCAAGGGCGTCGTTGTAGCTCTCAATGGGCTCGTCCGGCCAGACATGCCGCACGGAAGCGGGCTTCAGAAAGGGCAGTAAGTACACATCCACCGGGCCATGCTCGTCCGCAAGGCAGATGGGCTGCGGCGCACCGGAGAACACCGGGCTGACGTATACCCGGCTGGTTTCCAGTAGGGCTGAACCAAAGGCTACACGGTCGGCGGAATCATGGTTGCCGCTGATGGCAAACACCGGCAGGCCCCGGGCTGCCAGCTGGGTGAGGAACCAGTCCAGCAGGCGCACGGCCTCGGCCGGGGGGACGGGCTTGTCGTACAGGTCGCCTGCCAGCAGTACCCCGTCCACAGGGTGGGCATCCAGCAGGGTAAGAATCTGCTCCAGGATGTATTTCTGGTCCTCCAGCATGGAAAACTCGCACACCCGCTTGCCCAGATGCAGGTCGGAAAGATGCGCAAAACGCAAAAGCGAACACCGCCTTTCAAAAAAACTGTTGCTCTTATTATATAGCAGGGCGGGCACTGGCCGCAACCCTCTCAGTCACGGCCTCTCCCTGTGAAAAAGGGCTTCCGGAAAATCCGCAGATTTTCCGAAAGCCCAGAATAAAAACTATTTTTTCCTCTGAATTTGCCCAGAGCAAAGCGGAGGGCATTTCCAATCGTTCTCTTACCGGTCAGAACAGCTTTTCCCAGGTGGCCTGACCGACGCTGCCGTCGGCGGCAAGGCCGTTGCGGCGCTGGAACCGCTGCACGGCGGCTGCGGTGGCGGCTCCGTACCGGCCGTCTGCGTTCAGACGCTCACCCAGAGAGTTGAGCTTCTGCTGCACCAGCCGCACCGTCCCGCCGGATGTGCCGCTGCGCAGCACGATGCCGGGGTAGGGCACGTTCAGGCCGTGCTTTGCGGTGTAGCGGGTGTAGAGCACGTTCCAGGTGTTGGCACCCACCTTGCCGTCCACGTTCATTTTGTTTTTCAGCTGGAACTCCTTTACGGCGTTCTCGGTGGAAAGACCGAACCTTCCGTCCGCCTTCAGGGGGTCATGCCAGGTGCAGGCATCACGGACACCGTTGAGCCAGGTCTGCACCAGGGCCACATCCGGGCCGGAGGAGCCCCGATGGAGCAGGGAATAATAAGCAGGGATCGCCATAGGATCACACGCTCCTTTCCCTCCATGCTATGCGGCAGGGGAGGGCAGCGTCACCCGGCCAGCACCCGGGTGGTGCGGGAAGCAGTGTGCCGGTTCCACCAGTCCACGAAGCGCAGGCGCAGGATGTAGTCCCCGCACACCAGATCGTTTTCTTCCGGCAGGGCATAGCCGCCGCAGGCGGCACGGCACAGCCCGGGGTACAGCACGCACCACCAGTTCTGCCCGCTGCCGGAGCCGATGGTGATGCGCACCGCATCGTACCGCCCGGCGGGCAGGCAGCCGCCGGTATACTGCCGGGCCGGGAAGTACATGTTGACCAGCTGCACCTGCACCGGGGCATTCACCCCGCACCGGGCCAGCGCGTGCCGGGCGGCAAGCTGCAAAGTGAACAGATTCCGGGCCGCCCAGCTGCGGGCGTCGGTCTGGTTCCCGGCGGGACAGGCAGCGTCCAGACAGGTCAGCACGGCGTCCCGCACCCGGAGCTTGGCGCTCTGGTCGGCCACGGCATCGCTGGCAGCGCGGATGTGCAGCCGCAGGGTATCGGCACATACCGCATCGCCGGTGTGCAGCTGGGTGCGGCCCCAGGCCGCCGCCTGCCACAGGCTGCACAGCAAAAGTCCGAGCGCAAGGCAGATGCACAGGTGCTGCATCTGCCGCCGGGAAAGCATCTTACCCATAAAAAAACAGACCCTTCTTCTGGAAATGATATCCAGAGGATGGGCCTGTAAAAGGATGATGAATATTATAAGAAGGATGCTCAAAGCCGTGGCTGGAATATGGCAATGGAAGAAAAATTGCAGGAATGCATTGCTGCAATCAGCCGGATTCCGGCATTCTTAACAGGGAAGATAAATCATGAGAAGGAGGAAGAACCAATCGTGTGTACACCCATGGATTACAAAGAAATGCAGGAGGAAAATCCGACCGTTTATCTTGGAACGGAGCGGGCTCCGGAAGGAGTTCTGCGTTATGATGGAAAAGAGGATATTTCGAATATCCGGATGGAGTATTTCCCTTTTATCATAGGCAGCAGTGAGCAGGCAGATGGAAATGTATGTATACAGGGAGTCAGCCGCATGCATGCCCGCATTACCAGAGAGAAAGAGGATTATTATGTGGAAGATTTAAATTCCATGAACGGAACATGGCTCAATGGGAAAATGCTGGCATATCGGGAGAAGGAGCAGTTATGCATGAATGATGTGATTCAGCTGGGACGTGAGCGGTTTACATTTCTTTAAGAAAAAGGTTATATTTCCTTCGTTGACAGTGCCTTTTGAAAGTGTTATTGTCAGATTCATAAAAGACTGGAAGAAGGATAAGTTATATTGATTCAGAAAATAGATGCATGTTTAAAAGAGCGGGGATATTCCTTTATCAAAGTGTCGCCGGAAGAGGTTGGGGTATACTATAGATTTACAGAAGGAAGGGCACAGGTGGTTGCTGGAATCTTTATGCATCCGGGATTTGTACTGGAAACAGAAAAATTGCAGGCAATTCAGACAAAACTGCAGGAGCTGTTTCTTCATCCGGAAGGAAGGATTCCGGGTTGTGAACAGAATATGGCAATCTATCAGGTGGAGTTACTGACGTTACTGGTTGCAGATG
>OLVW01002861.1_pt1 | contig 11713 bp, 9 predicted proteins | sample 1673301 | NCBI WGS metagenome assembly OLVW01 (sample SAMEA3178941, study PRJEB25190) | human gut metagenome
TGAGAAAGCGATAGAAAACAGAGAACAAGGGGCGGCGGCAGAGAGCATGCAATCTGCTGGAAGATTTCAAAGAGCAGTAAGGTGTCAAAGATTTACTGTGCGCCGGGAAATGCAGGAATTGCAGAAGTTGCCGAATGTGTCAACATCAAAGCAATGGAATTTGATAAGCTGGCAGCCTTTGCAAAGGACAATCAGATTGACCTGACGGTTGTCGGTATGGACGATCCGTTAGTCGGCGGTATTGTTGATGTATTTGAAGCAGAAGGTTTAAGAGTGTTCGGACCGAGAAAGAATGCAGCGATTCTGGAAGGTTCTAAGGCATTTTCAAAGGATTTGATGAAGAAGTATCATATTCCGACAGCGGCTTATGAAACATTTACATCACCGGAAGAAGCCAAAAAATATCTTGAAACATCAAAGTATCCGATTGTGTTAAAAGCAGACGGACTGGCACTCGGTAAAGGTGTTTTAATTTGTGAAACAAAGGAAGATGCAATGGCTGGTGTCAACGAACTGATGTTAGATAAGAAATTTGGTTCGGCAGGCAATACCATTGTCGTAGAAGAATTTATGACAGGCCGTGAAGTGTCAGTACTTTCGTTTGTAGACGGTAACACGATTAAGATTATGTCTTCTGCGCAGGATCACAAGCGTGCAAAAGACGGCGATCAGGGCTTAAATACAGGTGGTATGGGTAATTTTTCACCAAGTCCGTTCTATACAGATGAAGTGGATGCGTTCTGTAAGAAGTATGTTTATCAGGCAACGGTAGATGCAATGAAAGCGGAGGGAAGACCGTTTAAAGGTGTTATTTTCTTCGGATTGATGCTGACACCGGAAGGACCGAAGGTATTAGAGTATAATGCAAGATTCGGTGATCCGGAAGCACAGGTTGTTCTTCCGAGAATGAAGAATGATATTATTGATGTATTTGAAGCCTGCATTGACGGCACACTTGATCAGATTGACTTACAGTTTGAAGACAATGCATGTGTCTGTGTTGTACTGGCATCTGACGGTTATCCGCTGGCATACGAAAAGGGCTTTGAAATTACGGGAATGGAAAATTTCAAGGACAAGGACGGATATTATCTGTTCCATGCCGGTTCAAAATTTGACGAAAACGGAAAAATTGTTACAAACGGCGGACGTGTATTAGGTGTTACGGCAACCGGAAAGACGTTAAAGGAAGCCCGTGCCAATGCTTATGAAGCAACAGAATGGGTTAACTTCGACAATAAGTATATGCGTCATGATATCGGCAAGGCGATTGATGAAGTTTAATAGCCCTGAGGGCAGATGAGAAATCGCTTTGCGGCAAAGCCGTTCAGAAATGAGGCTTATATGAAAAATAAATTTGCATGGGGTGAAAATGCCTTGTGCAAATTTATTTGATTTTTACATACAAATTTAGTATGATTAATACGTATGGTATTTTATGGGAGCAAATTAAAGGGGGTGAAGAAGTGTTTTGGTTTAAGAAAAAAGGCGGAAAGCCGAAGGCAGCAATTTTTGTAGATTATGAGCATTGGTATTATGGCTATCGCAACAATTTTCAGATGAAACCCAATATTGAAGAATGGTTAAAAGAACTGGAAGATGAATATGAAATCAGCAGATTGTATATATTTGGAGATTTTTCAAAGTATAATATCGGCATGGATTTAGAACGTCTGAAAAGCCTGACTAAAAATGTAATTCATACAGCGAGTGAAAAAGACGGCGTAGATAAGGATTTTACAGATGTGATTATGCTGGATGCTATATATAGAAGCGTTGCAGATAAAGAAAACGAAGAAGTTTATGTTTTATTTACAGGGGATGCACATTTTACAAAAGTTGTACAGTATTTGAAAGAGTTGGGAAAAAAGGTAGTTATTTATGGTGTGAAATACGGATTCAGCAACAGGTTGAAATCAGAGGCAACCAGTTATGTGGAGATGCCAAGACAGTCACAGGAAAAGAATCATTATAACGAATTAATTCTGACAAGCTTAAACAGATTGCGGAATAAACCGAAAACGACGGTCACATACGGAAAAACAGTAAAGAGTGTTTCGGAATATAATCATGTTCCATATGAGAAGGTTAAACTTGCATTAGATAATCTTTTGAAACAAAAATATATCCTGGAAAAAGAACAGATGGGTTACAGGGGGCATATGGTAACCGTACTGGAAGTAGACTGGGATCGTCTGAATGCAGACGGACTGTGGACAGAAGCAGAGTAAGGAAACAAAAATAAAATACCATAAAGTAAGAAGTATCCGGAAGTGTTTTCGGGTACTTTTTGCAGTTTATAAATAAGAAATCTGTTGAGTTATTTAAGAAATCTGTTATAATACATAGCATACAGCTATTTTTTATATAACAAAAAGTGGCATGCCACTCATAGCGCTAATATTGAAGAGGTTAAGGGAAAGGGTATCGGATTAAAATGAATATTATAATTGCCGGTTGTGGAAAAGTAGGCACAACCCTGGGAGAACAGCTTGTCAGAGAAAGACATGAGGTAACATTTATTGATACGGCACCGGAATTATTAAAAAAGGTAATGGGAATGATTGATGTACAGGTTATTGAAGGAAACTGTACCGTATATTCCACATTAAAAGAGGCAGGAATTGAGCATGCGGATTTATTTATTGCTGTGACAGACAGTGATGAGATTAATCTGCTCAGCTGTCTGATTGCAAAAAAAGCATCAAACTGTCATACCGTGGCAAGAGTGCGTAACCCGGAATATAATGAAGATATTCAGTTTATTAAGCAGGAAATGGGATTGTCGCTGACAATTAATCCGGAATGGGCAACGGCAGTTGAAATTGCAAGACTGATTCAGATTCCGTCTGCGATGGAAGTGGATTCTTTTGCAAACAACCGGGTGAATATGATTCGTTTTCTGATTCCGGAAGGCTCTGTGCTTGCAGATATGAAGGTTGCTGATGTGGGCGGCGCATTTAAAGGAAGTTTTTTAATCTGTGTGATTGAAAGAAATCATGAAATTATCATTCCAAGCGGAGATGTTGTCTTAAAGAAGGGCGATAATATTTCCGTAATTATGCCCCTTGCTGAGGTTGATAAGATGTGCAAAGAGGTTGGAATCCACACAAGAAATATTAAAAATGTAATGATTGCCGGCGGCGGTACAATGTCTTATTATCTTGCAAAGATTTTGAATAAGGCAAATAAAAGGGTGAAAATCATTGAAATGAACCGTAAGCGCTGTGAACTTTTAAGCGGTCTGTTGCCAAAGACGATGATTATTCATGGAGATGCAACGGACAATAAGCTCTTAGAGGAAGAAGATCTTGCGGCAACAGATGCCTTTGTTGCACTGACCGGATTTGATGAGGAAAATCTCTTTTTATCTTTACATGCAAAAAAGGTTGCCAATGCTAAAAATATTGTTAAAATCAATAGAATCCGTGTTGAAGAAGTCAGTGAAGAATTAAATGTTGGCAGTGTCGTTTCACCAAAGTTTATTACGACAGAATTTATTTTACAGTATGTGCGCGCAATGGAAAATTCAAAGAGTAATAATAGCATAGAAACACTGTACAGACTGATGGATAACCGTGTGGAAGCACTGGAGTTTGTTGTTTGTGACACACCGGGACTGACCGGCGTGCAGCTTCAGGACTTAAAGTTAAAAAAGAACCTGCTGCTTTGCTGTATTAACCGTGGCGGAAATATTATTACCCCGAGTGGACAGGACTGCCTGCTGGAGGGAGATTCCGTGATTGTGGTAACGACCCATCTTGGTTTAAAGCGTCTGTCAGACATTTTAAAATAACAGCAACGTGATTTGAAATGAAGATTAGTTTGAATCTGAAATTTGCTGCATTTGCAGCAGAATGGTGAAGAAAGATGAATTATTCAATTATTAGAACAATTTTAGGACATGTCATCCGTTTTGAGGGGGCATTTCTGTTGATTCCGGTAATAATAGCATTAATTTACGGAGAGTCCAGCGGCATATATTTTGCGGTATGCGGGGCAGCCTGTCTGGTGGTGGGAACGCATATGACCCATAAGAAAAGCGGAAACCGTTCCTTTTTTGCAAAAGAAGGCTTTGTGTCTGTTTCATTAAGCTGGATTGTATTAAGTATCATTGGTGCGCTGCCATTTGTATTAAGTGGTGTGATTCCCAATCCTGTTGATGCAATGTTTGAAATTGTATCCGGTTTTACAACAACCGGTGCGAGTATTCTGCCGGAGGTAGAGAGCCTGCCAAAGTGTATGCTGTTTTGGCGGAGTTTTTCACACTGGATTGGCGGTATGGGTGTACTGGTATTTATTCTGGCAATTCTGCCTCTTGGAGGCAGCTCAGAAGTCTATTTGATGAGTGCGGAAAGTCCGGGACCGAAGTTTGGCAAATTGCTGCCAAAGCTGCAAAAGAGTGCAATGACACTTTATGGGATTTATCTGACAATGACAGTGATTGAAATGCTGTTACTGCTGGCAGGCGGAATGTCTTTATTTGATTCCATCTGTACGGCATTCGGTACGGCAGGTACCGGTGGCTTTGGTATAAAGGGAGACAGTCTTGCCAGTTATACGGCACTGCAGCAGTGGATTGTCACTATATTTATGATTTTATTTGGAGTAAACTTCAACGCTTATTATTTGATTTTATTTAGAAAGTTCAAAAAAGCACTTCAAATGGAGGAAGTACGCGCATACTTTGCTATTATTTTCGTGGCAACAGCAATTATTACCGGTAGTTTAGTCGGAGGAAATATGCAGTTTTTTGATGCACTTCGTCATGCCGCATTCCAAGTGGGTTCTATCATTACAACAACAGGATATTCAACTGTGGATTTCAATGCCTGGTGTCAGACAAGTAAAACGGTATTAGTCTTATTGATGTTTGTAGGGGCCTGTGCCGGCAGTACCGGCGGCGGAATCAAAGTATCCCGTTTTATTGTTATGGTAAAGACAATGATTAAGGAACTCAATTCCTACATCCATCCAAAGAGTGTAAAGAAGATTAAAATGGATGACAAACCAATAGAGCATGAAGTAGTACGCTCCATTAATGTATATTTTATTACCTTTATGATTATTTTTGTCGCTTCAGTCATAGCCATTTCATTTGAAGGCCATGATCTTGTAACGAACTTTACTGCTATAGCAGCGACAATCAACAATATTGGTCCGGGGCTTAGTATGGTTGGTCCGGACTGTAACTTTGGATTCTTCAGTGATTTTTCCAAGCTTGTTATTATTTTTGATATGCTTGCAGGAAGACTGGAATTATTCCCGTTACTTATTTTATTCCATCCAGCGATTTGGAAGGAATTGTTTACGCAGAAAATCACGATGAGGAGGAAGAAGAAATTCTGAGTTGCTGCCGGCAAGGCAGGCACCCTCCGGGAATAAAAGAAACTATATTTGTGACTTTAGTCGCGGCAGTTTGAATACTTGCTTATGCGCTCGTATCTAAACCTTGCTCCGAGGTCACAAATATAGTTTCTTTAATCTTTCCAACATATTTTTCGAGCGTTCATCTGCAAATCCCTCTCCAACTAATTCCCCAAATTTTCAATAAACAAAATTCAAGAAAATAAATTATAATTATAATCTTCAGAAAGTAAGAGACTTTTTGTTCGTTTTGTTATTCCAAACCGGAAAGCAGAAAAATATCTATGTTTACTTTTGGTAAAGTCAATAGTGGATTTTATTGCCTTTTTATAAAAGTTGAACAAAAATGTAGGGGGTTATTGATAGGCATATGAAATAAGAGTTAGTTATTGAAAATATTTCTCAATAAATGCATTGACTTCTAATTATAATTAGGGTATACTAACTTTCGTAGAAAAGAAATTCATACAGATGTACTAGGTGATTATCAGATACACTGTCGGAAAATTTGCTTTAGAAAAGGAGATGATAATATGCCACTGTCTATGGTGAAAGCAGGAGAACCAAACGTCATTAAAAAGGTAGGAGGAAAGTCAGAAACGAAAAAGTTTCTTGAAAACCTTGGCTTCGTTGTTGGTGGTCTGGTGACCGTAATATCAGAAATCAATGGCAGTCTCATTGTGAATGTCAAAGATTCCAGAGTTGCTATTGGAAAAGATATGGCTAATAAAATCCTTGTTTAAAGCAAGTTTTTTTGTTCCGATGAATAAGTATGAATAAAAAGGGAGAATAAAGACATGAAAACATTAAAAGAAGTCGCTGTTGGTCAGACAGTAACAGTGAAGAAGCTTTCTGGTGCCGGTCCTGTGAAACGTCGTATTATGGACATGGGAATCACAAAAGGTGTTGAAGTTTATGTAAGAAAGGTTGCTCCTCTTGGTGATCCTGTAGAGGTAACAGTAAGAGGTTACGAGTTGTCTCTTAGAAGAGCAGATGCAGAGATGATTGAGGTAGAATAATCAATTTTTTTTACTCTTTTAGTTAGCGTTTTACTAATATATATTAGCAATTACGCGTTAATGTTAGTAATGACATCTAAAGATAAGCAATAATAAACTTTAGTTGCTTTTTTTAAACATTAGTAAGTTTGAAATTTGAGGAAAAGGAGAAAAAAATGTCAGTAAAAATTGCGTTAGCAGGTAACCCAAACTGCGGTAAAACGACATTATTCAATGCACTGACCGGCTCAAATCAGTTTGTAGGTAACTGGCCAGGTGTAACTGTCGAGAAAAAAGAGGGTAAGCTGAAGGGACACAAGGATGTGGTCCTCACTGACTTACCTGGTATTTATTCTTTATCACCATATACACTTGAAGAGGTAGTTGCAAGAAATTACATTCTTCAGGAAAAACCGGATGCGATCATCAATATCGTTGATGGTACCAATATTGAACGTAACCTGTATCTTACAACACAGATTCTGGAACTTGGGATTCCGGTCATCATGGCAGTCAACATGATGGATATCGTTGAGAAAAACGGTGATACAATACATATTGATAAACTGAAAAAGAAACTTGGCTGTGAAGTTGTTACTATTTCTGCTCTGAAGGGAACTGGAATCACAGAAGCTGCAAACAAGGCAGTTTCCATTGCCCAGAGCCACCGGAAAGTAACACCTGTCCATGAATTCTGCGATAAAGCAGAAGAGATCATCGGAGCAGTTGAGAATAAACTGACCGGTGTGGTACCGGAAGAACAGAAGAGATTCTTCGCAATCAAGCTTCTTGAAAGAGATGACAAGATCATTGAGCAGATGAATACATCCGTAAATGTATCTGCCGAGATCAAAGAAATGGAAAATGAGTTTGACGACGATACAGAAAGTATTATCACAAATGAGAGATATGTTTATATTTCTTCTATCATTGGTCAGTGTGTGACTAAGGCAAGAAAAGATAAGCTTTCCACATCTGATAAGATCGACCGTATTGTTACCAACAGATGGCTGGCACTGCCGATCTTTGCAGTTGTAATGTTTATCGTATATTATGTATCTGTAACTACAGTTGGTGCTTTCGTAACTGACTGGACAAACGATGTTCTGTTTGGTGAGATCATTCCTCCGGCAATTGAATCAGGGCTGAATGCGATTGGCTGTGCAGCATGGTTACAGGGACTGATCCTTGACGGTATTGTAGCCGGTGTGGGAGCTGTTCTCGGTTTCGTACCTCAGATGCTTGTACTGTTTGCATTCCTTGCATTCCTTGAGTCCTGTGGTTACATGGCTCGTGTAGCATTCATCATGGACAGAATTTTCCGTAAATTCGGTCTTTCAGGTAAATCCTTCATTCCAATGCTTATCGGCAGTGGATGCGGTGTTCCAGGTGTTATGGCTTCCCGTACGATCGAGAATGACCGTGACAGAAAGATGACAATCATGACAACTACATTCGTTCCCTGCGGAGCTAAACTTCCGATCATTGCCATGATCGCAGGTGCATTCTTCGGAAACAGCGGATGGGTTGCAACAAGTTGTTACTTTGTCGGTATTGCAGCAATTATCTGCTCCGGTATCATCTTAAAGAAAACAAAAATGTTTGCCGGTGATCCGGCTCCGTTCGTTATGGAGCTTCCTGCATACCACTGGCCAACAGTCAGCAACATCTTAAGAAGTATGTGGGAAAGAGGCTGGTCCTTCATTAAGAAAGCCGGAACAATCATCCTTCTTTCAACAATCATTCTGTGGTTCTTAATGAGCTTCGGATGGGAAGGCGGAAGCTTCGGTATGGTTGAAGAACTTAACGAGAGTATCCTTTCTAAGATCGGTACAGCAATCGCATGGATCTTTGCACCTCTTGGCTGGACAAAAGCCGGCGAAGGATGGAAGATGGCAGTTGCAGCTGTTACAGGTCTGATCGCAAAAGAGAATGTAGTAGCTACATTTGGTATGCTTTATGGATTCGCAGAAGTTGCAGAAGACGGTGCTGAGATCTGGGGTAACCTGGCAGCAGCCATGACACCGATCGCAGCTTACGGCTTCCTGGTATTCAACCTTCTTTGTGCTCCTTGCTTCGCAGCTATGGGTGCGATCAAGAGAGAGATGAACAATACAAAATGGTTTTTATTTGCAATCGGATATCAGTGTGGACTTGCATATCTTGTGTCTCTGTGTATCTATCAGATCGGTACACTGGTTACAGGCGGCGGTTTCGGTATCTGGACAGTGGTTGCATTCGCAATTATCATCGGATTTTTATATCTGCTGTTCAGACCTTATAAGGAAAGCGGCAGCCTTAATGTAAAGGTAAAGGGTATGGCAAAAGCCAGATAAAACAGTAATAAGATCAGAGCCTGCGTCCCATCTGGTGGTGCGGGTTCTGATAAACAGAATTGCAACTGTTTCATACCTTTTTCATCGCGGAGCGTGTTACTGAGAACGAAGTGAACAGTAACGTATCTTCACAGTTAGTGGACTGCTGATTATCAGATTGCAGTATAGTGATTATATGTGTATGATAATGATATAAAGCAGGAGGTGTCATTTATGGGAACATTGATTGTAGGAGCAATTTTGATTTTAATTGTCGGACTGATCATAAAAGGAATCGTCAGAGACAAAAAAAGTGGCAAGTCATCATGTGGCGGAGACTGCAGCCACTGCAAAGGGTGCCATTGAGAATCAGGCATATTACTGAAACCTGATGCCAAACAGCAGCCATATGTCAGGAAACAGAAATTAACAAGCGGAAGGATGATGTGATTTTGGGAGCAGCAGCATTACAGAGACAGGAAAATTGTAAAGAGCCCAATTACCAGAGAACCCGAATGCAGAAAGATGTTGTAATCCAGGAATTAAAGAAGCGAGGATGCAGGATTACCAAACAGAGAAGAATGCTGTTGGAAGTCATTCTTGAAAATGAGTGTTCCTGCTGTAAAGAAATCTATTACAATGCATCCCGCCTGGATCCGGGCATCGGATCAGCTACGGTGTACCGTATGGTAAACCTTTTGGAAGAAATTGGTGCGATCAGCAGAAGAAATATGTATAAAATCGTGAGAAATCCGGATTGTAAAGATGAAAGTGTATGCACCATCGAGCTGGATGATAATACAGTCCAGAAATTATCAAAAGACAGTTTTAACAATGTAGTCCTGACAGGACTGAAGGCCTGTGGATACATTGACAAACAGGAAATCGAGCGGATGTTCGTAAATTCCTGTGATTTTAAACATTGAAAACAAGTAAAAATTTAGATAGAGAACGAACTGATGACCGCCGGGAAATACTGAAGAGTATAATTTCCGGTGGCTTTCTTATATTTCTTCAGTTTTTTACGCTCTTTTGGCAATACGGTTTCCGGTAACCTTCTTAACATGTCTGAAATGAGAACATTTCTCAACAAGAAGAAAAAAGTAGAAATATGAGAATTTTGGCTGTATAATACATGAAATATAAATAAGCTGATGTCGCAATAATGCGTTTGCCCATCATATTTATCTGAAAACAGTTCATAACTGTTCAGCACCGAAAGGATGCTGAGTGGTTACAATAAATTAAAAATCACAACAGGAGGATACATCAATGATTAAATTTGACGGTAAAAAAACAGGAATCTTTGCAGCAGGAGTAGCTTTCGGTACAGCAGGTATCAAGATTCTTACAAGTAAAGATGCAAAGAAATTATACACAAACTGCACAGCAGCCGTTTTACGTGCAAAGGCATGTGTAATGAAAACAGCTTCCGCAATTCAGGAGAATGCTGAGGATATTTATGCAGAAGCACAGCAGATCAACGAAGACAGAGCAGCAGCTGAGGAAGTGGTAGAAGATACAGCTGACGAAGCAGCAGAAGAAACAGAAGAGACAACAGATTTCAAAGAAGAGACAGAAGAAACAGAAGAAGGCAGCGAGGAATAATGAAATTTGCTATTAAGCATGAAATAAAAGGACGAATTCGTATCCACCTTGCGCAGAAACACATGACCTACAGACAGGCGGATATTCTGCAGTGTTATCTGGAGAAAGAGGCAAATATCAGCAAGGCATCGGTTTATGTAAGAACTCAGGATGTCGCTGTTGTCTATACCGGCAGCAGAGATGGGCTGATTCGTTTACTGAGCAGATTTTCCTATGAAACTGCTCAGGTATCTGAATCAGCACTTGAGAATTCCGGACGTGAATTAAACGAAACCTATAAAGAAAAACTGATCAACTCTGTAGTAATGCGTACATTAAATAAAATGTTTCTGCCATACCCGGTACGTGTAGCGATCACTACAGTGAAATCAGTGAAATACATTTATCATGGTGTACGTACTTTGATGAAGGGAAAACTGGAGGTACCTGTTCTGGATGCAGCAGCAATCGGTGTATCTATGCTCCGCGGTGACTTCAATACTGCAGGTTCCACCATGTTCCTGCTTGGAATCGGTGAGATCCTTGAGGAATGGACACATAAGAAATCCGTCAATGACCTTGCAAGAAGCATGTCTATCAATGCAGAGAAAGTATGGTTTGTAAACGAAGACGGACAGGAGGTTCTTATATCTGCTTCTTCTGTTAAAGCAGGTGATCTGATACGCGTACATATGGGTAATGTGATTCCGTTTGACGGAGATGTTGCAGCAGGAGAAGCAATGGTCAACCAGACTTCTCTGACAGGTGAATCTGCGCCTGTACGTAAAGCAGAAGGCAGCTTTGCCTATGCAGGAACTGTTCTGGAAGAGGGCGAACTCACTGTTAAGGTTAAAGAAGCAGCAGGTTCCAGCCGCTATGAGAAGATCGTCAACATGATCGAGGATTCTGAGAAGCTGAAGTCCTCTGTGGAAAGTAATGCAGAACATCTTGCAGACAGACTTGTACCATACACTCTTGCAGGTACAGGGATAACTTATCTGCTTACCAGAAACATGACGAAAACCCTTGCGGTACTTATGGTAGATTTCTCCTGCGCACTGAAGCTTGCCATGCCTGTTTCCGTATTATCCGCTATACGTGAGGCAAGTACTCACAGTATTACTGTAAAGGGCGGTAAATATATGGAAGCAATGGCTGATGCCACGACTATTGTATTTGACAAGACGGGTACACTTACAAAAGCAAAGCCTGTAGTTTCAGATGTGGTATCTTTCAGTGAAGAGCTGAGTTCAGATGAGCTTCTGCGTATTGCAGCATGTATGGAGGAACATTTCCCTCATTCCATGGCAAGAGCAGTTGTCAATGCAGCCAAAGAGAAACATCTTGTTCATGAGGAAATGCATTCAAAAGTAGAATATATCGTAGCTCATGGTATTTCTACAACTATTGAAGGCAAAAAGGCAGTGATCGGAAGCTGGCATTTCG
>OLVW01002862.1_pt1 | contig 11712 bp, 17 predicted proteins | sample 1673301 | NCBI WGS metagenome assembly OLVW01 (sample SAMEA3178941, study PRJEB25190) | human gut metagenome
CGCCCAGTCGTCGCGCAGTCGTTTCAATCGCATGTCGTCGCCGAGCTCGAAGGCGTTGAACCGTTCCGTCCACCCGTCCGTGCTGCGCCACGTGATCCGGTAGCCGACCACCTGGCCGGGGTCGGTGAACGAGTCTTTGGCGGTTCCCTTGCGCAGCCTGGGGTCGATGGAGAAGCCTTCCCTGCGCGCGCGGCGTATGAACTCGTCCTCGCTGCGCGATGCCTTGGCGCACGCCTCCACGATTCGGGCGATGTATTGGCGCGGCATCGTTGAGGCGGCGACCGCCGTGACGAGCCGGCTTCTCTCGTTGCCGTCCAACGCATCCCATCCCTCGTCGTCGCCGTACTCGTTTCGCGCCTTCCATTCGGCCCATTGACGCCATTGCCCATACTGCCAGCTGACGCGCGTGCCGGTATCGGAACGTGCGAGCTCGACCAGTTCGGGGCGCGTCTTCTCCATCCGCCTGCATGATTTCTGCGCGTTGATCCGGTCGTGGTACGGGTTTATCCACCCGTCGTCGGCGGCGAGCTGCACCATGATGTGCACGTGGTCGTTGCCGTTGGCGGACAGTCCGTGGCGGACCGCGAGCCATGTGACGCCCTGATCGTCGTCGCCGTCGATGATGTTCATGCGCGTCAGATAATCGCGGATGATGGCCTCCCATTCCTGGTCGGTCAGTATTCCGTGGCCGGCCTTGATGGCGAGCGAGCAGTGCCACACGCGCTTCCTGCCATGCTCTCGTTCGGGATTGTTCTTGCCTCGCATGTCGGGCGGGAACGGATCGTCCTTGCGTTCCCTGACGCGGTAGCGTCGGTCGAACCTGCGGCCTATCTCCGCATACGACGCCGCCGGCTTGCCATCCATGTCAAACGAGGGAAACATGTCGCCGCTCGCGCACACGAGATGCTGGTCGGTGTGTTCATTGCGCCGTCCCTTGCCGAACAGGTAGCGCACCAGGCCGGCCGGGTCCGAGCCCCTGACGATATTCGGTATCATACGATGATTCTCCGTCCGCGCGCCCGGCACGGCGGCGCATGGCGTCTATGAGAGATATGCGTCCTTTGCCGGCACGGCCACTTCGATAGAATTATCGGAAACGGACAAGGAGCTTTGATGGAACCGGTGAGGAACGATACGACGGCGGATAGGCGCACGGCCGTGGAACTGGCGAAGCGGCTGCTGGTCGATTTGATCTGGCGCACCGCCAAGATCGAGGTTGATGGCGTCACCTTCCCCGACACGCAGGAGATCTTCGACGGGCGCGCGCCCGAGGGTATGAGCGTGGACGATATAGTCACGGTGAACAACATCAAGCGCGCGTGGAGGTTCCTGCTCGACAACATCGATTATCCAGTCGATTGGCAGTACATCCGCGAATACAACCGCATCATCGGCGAAGGCCGCGTGCGCGACGCCGGCCGCTTGCGTGAATACGGCGTGAGGATCGGCGGCACGGGATGGGTGCCGGAGATCCCCACCGTCGAATCCTCACAGGAAAGGGTTCGCGGCATCCTGGAGGAGTCAGAAGGGGAGGACACTGCGATGCTGCTGTTCGGCGCGGTCACGCGGGGACAATGGTTTTCGGACGGCAACAAGCGCACCGCGCTGATGGTTGCCAACCACCAGCTCATACACGACGGCATCGGCGTCTTCTCGATCCCTCCCGAAGACAAGGCACAGTTCGTCTCTATGCTCCTGCGCTACTACGAGACGGGCGACTACTCCCGGCTCTCCGATTGGCTCTCACAGAACGCCGTCGGCCATGTGCCCGGCGGGCTGACTTTGGCCCAATCGTCTGGGGCCGCGGAAAAGACGAATGATGCCGTGAACGGGATGGGCACCGTGCCCGGCGTTCCCCTCGACGGCCTCGATGGAGGTTCCGGCTTACTGAGGTGACGGTCGTGGCGTCCGGGGGTGCTCCCGAACTCCATGGGATTATTTACGGTCGGCTTGCGTGATGATGACTTCGAGCCGGCCTATAAGTTTCCGGCGCTGCCGCACCGTGTGCGCGGCCGTTGCCTCGTCGCGTTCGCTGGCGTGCATCTCGCGGTTCACGTTGTGCGTGATCTGGTTCACATTGACGCCGATACGACGAACCATGGCGTCTACGCAGCCGATGATTTCGCGGGGTGTCGGGCCGCGCCCTTCTCATGTGCTATCCTGGGTTTCTCGGGAATCGGAGGAACCGTATGAGTGAGATCAGGATAGCGGATTTGTTCGCCGGCATCGGCGGCATCCGCATGGGAATGGTGCAGGCGCTGGGCGATGCCGCGCACGTGGTGTATTCGTCCGAGTGGAACAAGTACAGCGTGCAGACCTATGAGGCGAACTGGCACGACGAGAATCCCGTGGCCGGCGACATCACCAAGGTCGACGAGCATGACGTTCCCGACATCGACCTGCTGCTCGCGGGATTCCCGTGCCAGCCGTTCAGCCTCGCAGGAAAGCGGCGAGGTACAGAAGACGACCGCTACCTGTGGCCCGCGATGCTCGACGTTATTCGGACTGTTCGACCGCGCTGGGTCGTTGGCGAGAACGTTTACGGAATCGTTAATTGGTCGGAAGGGATGGTCTTCGAACAGGTGTGCGCTGACCTGGAGGCGGCAGGATACGAGGTGCAGCCGTACATTATACCGGCTTGCGGTGTCGGCGCTCCCCACCGTCGGGACAGATGCTGGTTTGTTGCCCACCGTGCAGACGCAGGGTCTGAAACGATGCGTGAACGGTCGAACGGAGTTCATGCCGACAGTATTGCTTCCGACACCCCATGCCTCGGACGCATCACGCGGAGGTCAAAAAGTAACCGGACTATACAAAACGAGAAAATCGGGTCTAACATATATGTCCCTGTTGAACGATCTGGCAGTAAGCGGACTTTTACCGACCCCGACAGCGAACGATGCGAAGAATGTAACGCTTCCTGCCAGTCAGGGCATATGCAACGGACTACCCAAAACAGCGATGCAAAGCGACGAATACCGGACTGGAACGGGTTCCCGACTCAACCCCCTGTATGTGGCGGAGATGATGGGTTTCCCGGTGAATTGGCTGGTATCGCCTTTCCTCGGTGGCGCCGGGAAGCCGTCAAAGCCTGCGGAAACGCCATAGTCCCGCAGGTGGCATTGCGGATTTTTGAAACGATAAACGAATACGAAAGGAAATGAAAAAACACTTACTTACAAGTTTTCTTATTGGAACACTGACAATTGTTTTATGTAGTATTATATCCGGGGAACCCTATCGCTCGATTGCATGGGGCGTAATATTGGTTATTCTTACTATCTCCGTCATTGCAATTGGGATAGCGACAACCGCAATCTACGATTTGTTGAAGCAGGGGATGAATATCAACATGCTGACTATCAATGGCGGAATCCGCTTTTTCGACAAAAGCAAGGCCGACAACCCCGAATTTCTGAAAGGAGGCGAGCAATGAATAGGACTATGAAACAATGGCTTTTGCCCCTTATCTGCCGCTGGTTCGGGCATAAGGATTTCGAGGAGGTATATTGCGTCAAATCGCCCCGAAATTGGTTCTGCCGCCAAAACAAACCCAACCGATACGACGTGGTGCATGATATTGTTTGCTCCCGATGCTGGCGGGTACATCGAACTATCCTCAAATCCCGAATTAGCCGCGCACAACTCCTGCATGACGGTTGGTTTATAATCGACGAATAGCCATGAAAAGCAAAAAAGCAAAGGAATTTATCGACGGATGCTTGAATCATCTTGTAATAGAGATGAGCGACCACGCCAAATGGCAGCTACGAGCAGCAATGAGCCATACAGCCGAACTCGCCGAGCAGGAGGCCGAGGAAAGGATGCGGGATAAAGCGATCGAAGCATTTTGCAAGGATTGCCCAATTTACTCAATACAAACAAGTAATGGGGGAAATTGCCCCGATTGCAGTGCATTAAACGCATTCAAACAAAGACTGAACGAGGAATGAAATTCACAACCCATTGCTTTGTCCGCGTCGAGGATGCGGAGAAGCGAAAAGATGTGATCGAGTGGTGTATGCATATTGGCTATGAATATATTTATCCCCCACAAGAAGAGAGATTAGGCGATAAGGTAATATGTGACACTTATTGTGTCGGCGTGGCTCATGACGCACAAACATTCACCGCCTTGAATTGCATAGACTGCGGCACCAACATCGAGCTGTTCAGGGCGCTGGCGGCGATGAACAACGAGAACGATCAGGAGCAATGGTACTCATATACGGAATATCCGACTAATGAGAGTAAAAATGGGGTTAGACGGCTTATTTTTAACGAACATACGCGATTCGATTCTTTTGTAGATGTACCATCAGGTTATTACCGCAAGGCTACAGTCGAGGAGATCGTCGAATATTTCAAAAACAATGAGAAATGAAAACAATTGAGGAAAGAATACAAGAATATGTGGCCAATGCCTGGGTCGAACTTGATCAATTCAATGAAGACCATGTAACTTTTGAAAATATCGTTACATCCGCCTGTGTTGTTGGCGCTAATTTCGAATATGAGGAATTGACCCGCTGGCGTGATCCGAAAGAGGAGCTGCCGCAAAATGGACAACTCGTGTTGTGTAAAACCTCTGATAAGAAACTTCCATTTGTCACTGTTAAATATGACCGTTCTGAATGGTGGATATATGTGTATCCCGGATGGGCTGGTATTGGTCATAAGATTATCGGCTGGCGGCCGATTCACGAAAATGAGTAAGATGCTCTGTGCATTTTGACTAACCAAGTAACTAACCAAGAATATCTATGAACACGAAATTCAAATCAGACTACGAAAAAGCCTGCAACGCCTATTTGCAGGCTTTTTGCGAGAAACACGGCTATGATTATGAGGATGCTACGCGGAGCTGGGTCGGCGGCGATGTCGGCGGGATCACCGAATGCGCGGACTATATAGTTGGGATGGATGACATCATCACCGACATAGACCGGGACGCTCCGGAAGATGAGTTTGTAAAGTATTACGATTACTGTCTGCGGGTGGGGAGTATCGCCTGCGGCAAAATTAGTACGCCCAATTACAGCAGCTGGCTCTCGGGGTGTCCACGCATGAGTGAAGAACAGATCACCCGGCTGGAGGAGTTGCAGAGGGACATACGCAAGGCGGAAAGAGAGCTGGAAGAACAAATAAGGAAAGAGAAGTTTTAACCGGGAGAGGCAAAATCGCTCCCTTTTTTATTCATATGGCAGTAGATACATCTAAAAACGGTACAGTAGATCGTGCTAAACTTCTGGCAATAGAAAATAAATGTACGAGAATAATTCGAATTGCGGGGGTAACGTTTTATGTTGCTCCGGATAAGGATACACCAGAACACCGGAGGCACTTAATCCGCGTTTTGGAGAGTTGCGGTCGGCGATATACTCAAAAAGCAGGTAGCTATGAATCGGAGATTTGAGGTGAGAATCGACATTCCGAATAGTTGTGAATTGATTGGATGCAGATCGGACGGAAACATGGCAATTATTGTTTTCGAAGATTGCAGCGGCCCAGAGATCCGGCCAATCGGTTTTTGTCGGGAACATTCCGGAGAAGTACCGGACGCCTTCGAAGATGAATAAAAAAGAGGCAATTCCGAAGAATCACCCCTCACACCGATACAAATATAATGATTTATTCGGAATTTGCAAATGGGACGATATAGGAAAAACGAACGCAGAGGCGGGGCACGTGACGATTCCGAAATATACATCAGTTATTCACGGAATCGATTGCTCGAAATGATTATCTGCCGGGAAGCAAGGATGGGCGTGAGTTATCGCCATGATTTCGTCTATCGATTCAAGGCACACAAATCCTTGCCGTTTTTATGGCGGAAATTCAAAAGGAATATTAGAGAACACATTGACGGATGGCAGCAGGAGCTGCCTTTATTTTGATGAATTTGCGGAAAGGGAGAGGATAATAACCGTGCAATTCGGAATATATGATGTAGAATTACATCCGTTCATCCTATTGCATAATTGCAATTAGACGATAAAAGTGTTCTTTTGATTCATTCTGTTAATGTCGTTTCAAGCATTGAACTCTATTGGGCGGGAGCCGGACGTGAAGCTACTTTATAACGTATCTTTCGGGGCACACGAAGGAAGTGCGCCTTTCGCACGTTGTCGGGACATTGATGAAGATATAAAAGCCGATCTTATCCAGCTATTATATCGATTCTATCAATTCGCAGATTACGGCTACATAAATAGGGTAGCAGCATTCGCTGATCTCCAACAATGACATCAGATATTTAGTTTGTTCGTCCATAACCGTCGCATTTACCTTTGCAACAAATAAATTGGTGAATATCTTTCCAAAGCATTGTATTTATCTGTCCTGTCAGATAGGCTACTTCTTCGCCTTGCATCGGCATTGCGGATGCTACGGCGATGTCGTCGCACAGGTGCCGCAGTTCATGCTCGAAAGAGTTCAGGAATTGTGCCTGGGATGACGCCAATCCTACGACTACGACAGACCTTCGCCGGGTCTTGTTGGAATAGGTGAATCCCGAATCCATATCGGCCTTTTCCAAATTTTCCCGTACTCGCTCCATAATTGGCCTGGGACACTCTATCTGTTCCAAAGAAAAAAGGATAGAGCGCGTGTGATAGCCATGTACGGCGAAGTAAAACCGCACATGCCAATCATAGTTCTCTATCCTCAGATCCCGCAGCTTCATGTCGTTGAATACACTTTTTGAATCCTCACATACGGTCTTTCGAGCCGCGTTCTGGATTTGATTCTGTTACAGGACATCTTCCCACGGAACATTTGTTCCCGACCCTATCAGATCGGCGAAATATCGTGTGAAGGGCAGCCCGGGATAGGCGTCTTCATCGTCGATGAAATCCTTGACGAACAGGGCCAGGTGTTGTTCATCGGCAATGGATGATCCCCAGTAATCGGCCCGGGCCATATTCGCGACATATACACAGTCGTAGCCGTTGTCGTGCTTGAGCTCGATACCGTTCGTCTTGAGCAATTTGTCGATCTGCTCTTTGGTGATGGGTTCTATTTTCTTCCCGTCGCGGTCCTTCATGCGGCTGACGGCAAATTCACACATTTTCTTCGAAAAGGACCATCCGTTTTTTTCGAGGTATGCGCGAATATCTGCCGGCATGGAGTCCCTTGCGTCCAATCTTTCTCTGTCCATAGGTTTCGCTGTTAAAGAGAGGGGATTTCTCCCCTCTCCGGATTCGTTTTACCGGCGGAATCTGGAGTAGGGTCCGGTTCCCCGGACACCTCTTCGTTCGCCATATCCGTCGCTGCCGTATTCTCCGCCACGCTCACCGTAGCCGTCGGGCATGTAGCCTCCCGTGTGACGCTCCCCGTAGCCGTCGCGCATTTCGCGTTTGGCATCCTCGTAGCCACACTCGTAGGCTTCGCGCATCTTGCGTTCGATTTCTTCACGCTCGCCGTACCCGTCACCGCGGTACCGGCCTTCGATTTCCCACATTCTCATGATTTGCTTGTTTTAGCAGACATTTGCGATTTAAGAAAGGCGTCCAGCGATGACTTCATGGAGGCGAACTCCGTTTGCATCTGACGAAGTTGTCCCACCTCTGCCCGCAGCTCCTGGAGCTCCTTGTCGCGTTGCGCCTGACCCGCGTACGCGGGATTCACTTCGCGCATGATCTGATCGAAAACTTCCAGATTGGCCTTGTGTTTTTCGTAGGAATCCACAACGGACTGGCTCTGCTGCTTTGCCGCATTGATGGCGTCTATGAGCCGTTCGCGGGATGTCGTGACCGTGAGTCCGTCCTTTGTCACCATATCGGCATTTACCGGGACGACCCATTTCTGGTCCCCTACCGGGAAGCTGACGGAAGGCTGCGCCGGGGGAAAGTTCCCGGGAGCGGGGAAATAGGGCTGTGGCGCCTCTTCAAGCGTCGCCATGTAGTATTTGGGAGTTCCGCGCATATCGAGTACATATACCGGAGCGCCTTTGGTTAAATTCGCAAACATCTTCGGTTAATTGTTTTTTGAAAGCTCCGGAGGGGCGGTTTCCCCTCCTGAAGCCTTCGGTTTATTATTGGTTAAACGGCCCCTGTCATCAGTTGCAGGGTGTCGGTCTGTTTGTCGTAGAAGAGCTGGAATACACCCGTCCCCGGAATATCGGACACGGTGACATTGGCTCCGTTGTACGTGGTCACATTCTTGGTCACGCCGTTGGTTTCGAACAACACGGGAAGCGTGCCTGTCGTGCCTGCGGGTATTGCCTGCGACAGCTCGACCAGGACTATCCCCCTGTACCAGGAATTGGCAAAGGCGTGGTTTTGGAATGAGAACACGACATCGGCGGCATTGACCGTCACACCCGTAGTTTTGATGACCGGGATACCTCTGCGATTGACATACTGAAATGGGAATACTGCCATAGCATACCTCCTTTCCGTATTAACCCCAGAATCCGCCGTTGCCGCCGAGTCCGAACGCGGCACCGAAGCCCAGCCCGTATTGGGCGGCTACGCAGGCGGGCATCGCGTACACCTGCGGATTGGGAACCACGGTCGTAGGCGGCAGGCCGCACTCGATCTTTGCCAGCCGGTTGCTCAGATCGCCGATCGCAGCGTTGATGGGCGCTACGGCCTGGGCCTGCGACTGCATGATCGTCGCCGTCTGATGTTCTTGGGAGAGCTGCCCGGCCAATGCCGCGCTCTTGGCACGCTCGGCGTCGAGTTTGTTCTGCATCTCACGCATCTCGAGGGCACAGAAACGGTCGTTGATGACCTGCGTCTGGGCATCGATCTTCGAGCCGAGGGCATTGAACTGCGTGTTGGCGTTGCTCGTCAGGGTGTTGGTCTGATTGAGCGTTGCGAGCTGGCTTTCGTAGCCCTGGCGCTCGATGGCGGTGCGGACATCGCAGCAGCAGGAGGCCATCTGCGAAAGCACCTGTGCGTTGCCGGACTGCACGGCATTGATGAACTGCTGCGCCGAGAGGCCCGACTGTGCCTGGATGTTGCACAGAGCGGTCTGAATCTGCTGTACGGAACAGTTGAGCGAAGATGCGAGCTGGTTGATGGCGGTGCCGTTTCCCTGAATGGCATTCATCAGCAGCTGACGCCCTGCGTCGCCGTTCAGCTCGGCGGGAAGATTCGAGAGTCCGTTTCCGCGACCGCCGAAGCCACCCCATCCGTTGCCGCCCCAGAGAGCCCAGAGCAGGATCATCCACATCCACTCCCAGCCGTAGCCATTGCCGTAGCCGTTATTGCGGTTGTTTCCGTTCATCAACGCGGCCACGAGGTTGCCGTCCATTGCGCCACCGTTGTCGAACACTAAAGTTTTTTCGTTCATTGTTTTAGACTTTTACATTGTTGCGTCCGTTCGGCGGACGCTGCCGTTGAGCTCACAATGCAAAAATCGACATGAACGATGGGAGAATCAATCGTATCAGTCGCAGGTGGGACGGAGTTTGGACGCAATACGGACGAGGAGCATTTCGAACATTTTACCGCTTTGTTTGCGACGAAGATCGAATTGGGAAATCATCTTCTCTATGGGCCGTCGTGAGAAGTTCATCAGCGAGGATATGACCGGGGCGTGAAATCCCTGCCTCCAGAGGAAATAGACCAGTAAATACCTGGCATCCACGATCTCGGCGTTTTTGGCTTTGGATAGTATTCGCTCTTCCGAAATCTCCGTTTCTTGCGATACCGTGCCGAGAATTTGTCGGTAAAGTTCAGATTTGCACATATAGGATATTTCTCTTACCTTTGTTCACTCTCTTACCAAATAAAAATAAGTGCCAACACACTTGCAAAGGCTTTACAGCCCCTGTCGTGGTGTGTTGGCACCTTTATTATTAGCGGAAGGTAAGAGAGACGCTAATAAAGGCAGGGGCTTTTTTTACGCCCACCCCTGACGGGCGAAAGCTGTTAGAACAGATACTTTTTCAATGTCGGCCAAAGCAGGTAGAAGTAGATTGCCCCGACGGGAATCAACCCGGTTGCGAACAAGTTGCTGCTTTCGACCTGGCAATAGTAGAGTGTTCCTATCCCACCCACAATACAAACGAATGAGAAGAAGGCAAGGAAAAGCAGTCCGATTTTTTTAATTGTTTCCATAATTATAATTCGTTAAAAAGTTATTTCCGCCATAAATCCATACTTATGCTTCCTTGAACATAGGGGCCGTTATCGCGTGGGTCCCAGCCGAGGGATGCCGTGATATTGAACCTTCCGATGTTTCTGTGAAGTTGCCCTCCGATCCATACGCCACCCGTGCGATTAACGTAATAGACGCCTGCGGCAGGCCCGAGTTGCCATCGGTAGGGCGTTCGGATTATTTTCTGCTGCGTGATAGTACGTCCGTATGTTTCGATGTGTTCAAGGGTAGGGTGGCAGTCGCCCAGGGCTATTCCGCTCACTATGGCGAAGTAGCTGCTGTCGCGATATTCCCGGCGTTCGAATGGCAGCTGTACCGGCACACTGTCCCGGTTGGGATTTATTGTTACGGTGGTAAAGGTGGTATCCGCTGGGGCGAACAACCATTTCGGCACCTCTACCGAAATAGCCGAGGACAGTATTTTATGCGGTTGCGGTCTTTCGAAGTAGGCCGTATCGATTCGAGTATGCTCGATGATACGGACATCGACGGATCGCCTGCCGAGCCACCATCCGACAAGGAACAAGCCGGTCAGAAGGAGAATCAGGATTATTTTCCGCAGTACCATAATGAGTACGAGCTATCAACCGTTGATGAACAGGTCCCAGCCGGCCATCACGTCCGTCATGCAGGCATCAACGCCATTTTCTACGCGCGACATAGCTGCGACTATCGGGATCATCACATCGCGGTTGGTTGCCGTGATCCGTCCGTTTTCCGGGACGCCGGACAATTCGGATACCGTACGGATATATGCTTCCGTGTCATTCTCGCTCGGGGGTGCCCAGCGTGAAATCGTCTTCCGAATGGTGTCGAGCCCGTATTTACGGCTGTAAGTGTTCAGGCATTTGAACATCGCGCGGTATCCCCACGCCATAGATTCGAACTGCTTGAACGCAGCGTCGCGGGAAGGTTCCACCTCTCCCTTCCAATGGGTTCCGTCCTTGCGGATATTCCCGGGATTGTTGTTACGAAGTCCTCTGGTCATTTTTTTGTGCTGTTTAATATGTTTTCTACATCTTCAGGATTTACATTGAGCTTGCGGGCTATTTCTCCGGTCAATGCTTTTCGAAACAGACGTAAGAATGGAAAGTTCGGACTGATGATTAAAGCGTTGCCACAGCTCGACCATGCTTCTGCCAGGCAAATGGCAGAACCCAGGATCACGGTCGTAATCTTCGTTTCGATACCTCCTGTCGTAACGAATTTATCGATGAAAACGAATACTACGATCAGATTGAAGTAAACTGCCAGCTTGAATATCGTAGCCCGCAGGAGTTCTGACAGGATAAATTCTCCGCGCTTTCGAGCGACGCATATTCCAAACAAAGCGTCGAAGGCTACGGCAATAAGCACCCCATAAAGTACGAGCTGATACCCAGCGAAGAAATTCACGATAACGATCAATAGTCCTATAAGCCATCCTTGCACGGTCATAAGTGCTTCGGACAGCTTTGTAGCAATACCTTCCAACACCTTTTTCGTTTTATTAAATATTTTGTCCATAGTTATTATGTTCACGCTATGGGAATGTACTACCGTTGGTATTTCTCAAATCTTTGTCCAGGTCGTATGGTCGGTATCTCTCTTATATACATACCC